>Ga0247727_10000070_pt1 | contig 217637 bp, 199 predicted proteins | sample WisWelCaveWW1625_FD_202498 | JGI IMG/M metagenome (GOLD analysis project Ga0247727, IMG submission 202498) | Biofilm microbial communities from Wishing Well Cave, Virginia, United States - WW16-25 | ecosystem: Environmental > Aquatic > Deep subsurface > Groundwater > Cave microbial mat... | reverse complement strand
TCCGCGACGACAGCCACGCGGAAGCACCCGAGCTCTCTGAGCTGACATTTCACCCGCTACGGTTCGCTCACCAAATACCCGGTGTTGCGACGACCCCTTGAGCCCAAGTTGGTCGCCTCGAGCGCCGTGGCCGACGTTGCGGGCAACCGGCTGGCCGGCGGTCGCCCCGGAGGCGACGAGCGGCAGCTTCCGTCGCAGGCCTCGAACGTGCGGCGCGCGGGAGTGGGATCCGTGTTGCCGGCCGCGTCAACGGCGCGCACCTCGAAGGTGCGCTCGCCGCGCGCAGCGATCGGCGCAGCGGGGTTCGGGCACGCCTCGAATGGTGCGCGGTCGTAGCGGCATTCGAACGTCGCGTCCGGCTCGTTGGAGCTGAACCTGAACGTCGGCGCCGGTGCCGTGGTCGACCCCTCCGGGCCCTCCACGATGGTGGTGTCGGGCGGCACCGTGTCGACGGTCCAGCTTCGGGAGGCAGGGCTGAGGTCTTCCAACCCGGCGTCCTTGGCCGTGACGGTGAACGTTCGTGGCCCCTGGTTCAGGCTCGCGTAGGCGCGCGGTGACGTGCACGGATCCTCGATCACGCCGTCCAGGGTGCAGCGGAACGTCGCGGCCGGCGCGTTCGGGGAGTCGAAGGTGAACGTCGCGCTCGTGGTCGAGACCGCTCCGGCGGGGGCGCTGACGATCCGTGTGTCGGGCCGGATCTGCAGCGGCTGGGTCAGCCAGATCGGCGCACTGAGCCCCTGCAGGCTGGAGGGCAGGGCGAGGAACGCTGCGCCCGCGCGGTGGTAGACGCTCGCATTGCCGTCGTTGTCCATCACGCCGACGTAGGAACCGTCGACGTCCAGGGCACGCTCGCGCTCGGCCGCAGCGGTCTGCAGCGCCGGCACCGGGACCAGCGCGCCGAGGCCTCGGTCGTACAGGTAGACGTTGTTGCCCGTCGCACCCCCGGCGAACGCGTCGAAGCCGACGAGCGACCCGTCGGCGTCGATGCACGGGCGGTTCTCGCTGGGCTCGCCGGCCACGGCGACGTCGTCCGGGAACGCCGTATCAAGGCCCAGAACGAGGTTCTGGACGAACACGGCGCCGTCGCCGCCCAGATCGACGGCGCACGGTGAGCCGGCGAACCCGCCCAGGCAGGTCGAGGCCAGCCGGTTGCCATCCGCGCTCAGCCGGGTCTGGCGATGTCCGTTGTTCGCCGGCAGCCCAGTAGCGAGAAACGTGCCCGCCAGGCTGTCGTACACGCGCGCGGGCCCGTTGCCGTTGTCGTCAAACGCGATCAGGCCGGCGTCCGAGACCGACGGCGAGCCCGGGTTGGCGACGATGTCGATGCCCGGAAGCGGCAGCTCGCCGCTCGTCTGCCGGTCGAACAGGTGGATCGCCTTGGTGGTCGGGTGGCTGTAGGCGACGTAACGCCCGTCGGACGACATCGAGTAGCGCGTGATCCCCGTCGGCAGCGATGGCGCGGACGGGCTCGTGGCCGTCTCGGTGTCGTAGAGCAAGAAGACTCCGGTCGACGGATCGATGTACGCCACAACCGGCTTGCGCGCCGCGACGGGTGCGGTGACGATCAGCAGCAAGCCAACGGTCAGGAGCGCCAAGCTTCGCGGCCGCAGCATCGGACGCCCGGCGAGGAAGCCACGGTGGGAGCGCGAGCAGTCCATCCGTTTGCCCTTCGGTGCGACGCTACAGGACTGAGCAGGCCGCGTACACGCGGCAGGTCATCCCGATATCGACGGCTTGGACAGGGCTCCGCCGAACCGCCGCGTCAGCGCCCGCCCAGCGCCTCGCGCAGGTCCTGGGTCTCCTTGAGCAGCTCCCGCTGGCGCCGGATCACGTCGTCGAGGCGGCGCTGCACGTCACTGTCCGAGCCCTTCGGCGCGGCCGTTGCCGGCGGCGCGGAACCGGTGGTGTCCTGCGGCGCTGCCGGCGTGTCGGAGACGGCATCGGTTCCCGGTACGACGCCGGTCCTCAGGTACTCCAGCGTCTTGGCCTCAGCCTGGGGGTCGGAGTCGTTGTCGAAGATCGTCACGAGCTTGTTGCGGGCGGCGTCGACGATCACGGTCTTGGAGACGGAGTTGGCCGACTCGGGGATGATCGAGATCAGGTAGACGAGCCGGCCGGCGACGAAGACCGGGCGCGGCTCGACGGTGCGAAAGCGCCCGCCGCCCGCCGACTGCGTCTGCTGGTCGGAGAACACCACGCCGGGGATCGAGACCGAGCGCACGGTCTCCAGCGCACGGCGGTTGCCGGTCAGGCTCGTCCCGCGGGGCACGCGCCAGACCTGGGTCTTGCCGGTGACCGTGTCGGTGAGGAAGATCGCGTTGACCGCGAAGGCGCGACCGAAGGGCTCGGCGACCGTCACCCACTTGGATCCACCGGCCCCGAAGTCGATCAGGTAGGGCTGGCGGTTGGCCTCGGTGTCGGTGATCTGGGTCTGCTCGGTGTGGGTGAAGATCCGGTTGGCGATGCCGCGCTTGTAGGCGTAGGCGTCCTGGATGTTGCGGGCGAGCGTCTCTGGGAACAGGCGCCCCGAGGCCACGAGCTCGGGCCGCTCGCGCGCCTGGTCGGGGGAGAGGTCCTCGATGCGCCCGTCGGGGTGAACGACGAAGACGCCGCCGAAGACCGGCCGCCTCACGAGCCAGCCCTTGTACTTGATGTAGGGGACGACGATCAGCGGCTGCCCGCTGGCGTCGAGGATGCCGGTCGACTCGGCCAGCGTGACGAGGAGGCGCTTCTTGAGCAGGCGCCAGCGCAGGTTGTCGGTGATCTGCTGCCCGGGCGCGTACTTGAAGGGCGCGTCGACCTCCTTGAGCGTGCGCGCCGTCTGCTCGGCGTCCAGCGTCACTATCCCCTGGCTCTTCTTGGAGAAGACGCGGAAGATTCCGTCCGGTGTGCGCAGGGCCGTCCAGCGCTGACCGTCAGGCGCCAGGGTGATGTGGAAGTCGGTGAGGTGCTCGGTCGGCGAGTTGAACCCGCTCGAGGCGATCTGCACCGCCACCTCCTTGGGAAGCAGCCGCACCTTTCCCCCGCTGGGCAGGCCCGGGATCTGCTCGTAGGCGGTGTGCTTGTAAAGCGAGCGACTGACCAGCGCGCCGTTGATCGCGCCGCCGAAGACGAGCAGGAAGAAAGCGATTGCGGGGCCGGCCAGCAGCGCCATCGGCGGGCGGCGCCCGGCGCGCAGCTCCAGCATGCTGACCTGCCGGCGGGCGATAACCAGTGTGACGAGGAGAGCGGCGAGGGCCGGCACCCACACCAGCGGCTTGGTCCACAGCAGCATCGCCGGGCCGTGGAAGATCGGCCGAACCAGCCAGGCGACCACCAGCACGGCCACGGCGAAGGCGGCCAGTCCGGCGCGGCTGGATCGCATACCCAAGGGCCGCCGACTCTAGCCGATCGTCGACCGATTCCTGCGGCGCTCCAAGCACACGACTCCAGTGGGCGGTCCCGGGCTCGAACCGGGGACCTCCTGCTTGTAAGGCAGGCGCTCTGACCAGCTGAGCTAACCGCCCGCGCCGCGGATGGTAGATGGTGACCCGCGCGGCCCATCGGCGTGCGTGCGAGGATGCGGGCATGCCCGTCGACACCCAGCTCGCGCTGCGCGCGGGTCTCGCGCAGGCCGGCGGCGTGCTCGTCCTCGGACTGGCGACCGGGCTGACGCTCTCGCACGAGTTCTTCGAGGACTGGGGCTGGCTTGCCGGTCCCGCCGCGTGGATGCTCGCCACGGCGATCACGGCCACCGCGCTGAAGCTGCCGGCGGCACGCACGCTGCTGGGAGCCGCGCTCGCCGGCATCCCGAGCGCGCTGGCGACGGTTGCCGGGCTGCACTGGCTCGGCGCACTGCTCGCCATCGCTCTGTTCGCGCTGTGGTGCGGCGGTGTGGCCGAACGCAACCCGAGAGGAAGGACGGCGTAGATGGATCTTGGCCTGCAAGGAAGGGTCGCGCTCGTGACGGGCGCGTCGAAGGGAATCGGCCACGGGATCGCCAAAGCGCTCGTGGCCGAAGGTGCGACCGTCGCGATCACCTCGCGCTCCCAGGAACGCATCGACGCCGCCGCGGCGTCGATCGGCGCGACCGGCTTTGCACACGACTCGGCGAACACCGACGGCATCAGCGTTCTCGTCCACGAGGTCGAGCATCACCTCGGGCCGATCGAGATCCTCGTGACCAACACCGGCGGCCCGCCGACGTCCCCCGACCCGCTCAGCTTCACCGCCGACGAATGGCGTGCCGCCTACGACCAGCTGGTGCTCGGCCCGCTCGCATTCGTCGAGGCGACGCTGCCGGAGATGCGTCATCGCCGCTGGGGCCGGATCGTCAACGTCGTCTCGACGGCCGTTCGCGAGCCGATCCCCGACCTCATCCTCAGCAACGCGAACCGCTCGGCAGCGCTCGCGGCGTGGAAGACGATCGCGCGCCAGGCCGCGAAGTCGGGCGTGACGATGAACAGCGTGCTGCCCGGCCGGATCGCGACCGACCGGCTCTACGAGCTCTACGGATCACGCGAGGCGGCCGACGACGTCGCGCGCCACGAGATCCCCGCGGGGCGCCTGGGCTCGGTCGACGAGTTCGCGGCGGCGGCGACTTTCCTGTGCTCCAACCAGGCGAGCTACATCTCGGGGACGACGCTGGTGGTCGACGGCGGCATGATGCGAGCGCTCTGACCGGCTCCGCGCGTCAGATCGACTCGTCCGCGAACTTCCACTTCTTGTAACAGCGCTTGCCGCCGCCCTTCTTCACGCAGGCGGTCGGCGCGCGCCGGCCGTCGAAGCGGACGGACAGCGTTCCGTCGTCGTTGCGGACCAGGCGCATGCTGCCGTTGTAGCTGTACTTCTTGTTGTCGTTCCAGGACACCGTGCACGCGACCACGAGCACGCTGCCCTCGCCGCGGCGCGAGCACTTGCGCTTGAGGCCGCGCGCGACCCTCTTCGTGCGCTTGAGGATCACGTTCGGGACCTCGGCCTTGGCCTGGGCGATCGTCAGGATCTCCGAGTCCTCGAAGGCCTCGAACCCCGCGTCCTGGCCGGGGGGCGGCGGCGGGACCGTGACGATCAGCGCGCGGACCGGACCGACTCGCGCGATGTCGTACGCGAGCTCACACCTGATGATGGCGTAGGCCTGCCAGAAGTAGGTCGCGGGCGTCTGCAGCCACTGCGCGGAGGTCTGACCCTGGTAGACGCCGGGGCTCGTCTCGACGAGGCTGAAGCGGTCGCGCTGCACCGAGTCCGCGAGCGTGTCGTCGATGTCGAAGATGTCCTGGCTGGCGACCTCTACGTACATCGCCGCCCCGGGGCGCGTCGGCGCGGTGACCTTGAACGGCAGCGGCCCCGGACCGCCCCTGACGTTGAGGCTCTGGGTCGGCTCCGTCTGGTCGGGGATGATGGGCAGCGACCCCGCGGCGAGCGCTCCGGCGGGCGTCAGCGCGGCGAGCAGCAGCGCGAGCGACACCGCGCCCAGCGCGACCGACCTGCGAACACTCGCCACGATCCGTTCTCCCTTCAACGAGCAGCGCGTCCCTTGCGCCGCGGAGCCGGACGGTAGCGCCGCACCCGATCGTGGGCAAGCGACAACAGGACGGTTGCAGGTCTGGCACAGCGCAGCGCTCCGCAGAGCACCGCGAGTACCCCCAGGGGGAATCGAACCCCCGCTACCAGCGTGAAAGGCTGGCGTGCTAACCGCTACACCATGGGGGCAGGTGCCGGGCCAGTCTAGATGGCCGGGCGCTTCGGCCGGAACCGTGGTCCGAGCGGCCGAGCAGTGCCGCCGGCAGGACTCGAACCTGCGCGCTTCGGGTTAAAAGCCCGCTGCTCTACCAACTGAGCTACGGCGGCCGGAGCGGCCACTGTACTCCGCTGCCTCAGCGTGGCGACAACGACCGAACGCGACTTTTTGTCTGCTCGGCACCCAAATTTCCGAATCCTGATCGGGATTTGCTAGTTTGCGCTTTGTGGACGCGACGCTCGACCCCCAGAGCCCGCCGGACCTTGAAGCGCTGAGCGCTGAAGAGGTCGTTGCCTGGGCGCTCGATCGCTTCCACCCCGGGGTGTCCCTCGCCTGCTCGTTCCAGCAGGAGGAGAGCGTGCTCGTCGACCTGCTCGCGGGCGAGCGCGCCGATGCGCGGCTGTTCGCGCTCGACACGCATGTTCTGTTCCCTGAGACGTACGCCGTCTGGCAGACCTTCGAGCAGCGCTTCGGCCTCACCGTCGAGCGCGTCGAGGGGCCGACGCTCGCCGAGCAGGCAGCCGAGCACGGCGAGGAGCTTTGGCTGCGCGAGCCCGACCGCTGCTGCGCGATCCGCAAGGTCGAGCCGCTGGGACGCGCGCTTTCCGGCCTCGACGCGTGGATCACCGGCGTGCGCCGCGAGCAGTCGCCGACTCGTGCCCACGCGCGCAAGATCGAGTGGGACATCCGCCACGGCCTGTGGAAGCTGAACCCGCTCGCCGACTGGACCGAGAAGGACATCTGGCGCCGCATCCACGAGCGGGACCTGCCCTATCACCCGCTGCACGATCAGGGCTACGCCTCGATCGGCTGCGTGCCGTGCACGCGCAAGGGCTCGGGCCGCGAGGGCCGTTGGGCGGGGACCGGCAAGACCGAGTGCGGACTGCACGCCTGATGGACCCGATCATCGTCATATTCGGCCTGGGAGTCGGCGTCCTCGTCGGCACCACCGGCATGGGCGGCGGCTCGATCATGACGCCGCTGCTGATTCTCGTCGTCGGCGTCAACCCGGCGGTGGCGATCGGCACCGACCTCGCCTACGCGGCCGTGACCAAGACCGTCGGCGGCTGGCGCCACCTGCTCGCCAAGACGGTCGACATGCGGCTCTGCATGTGGCTCGCGGTGGGATCGCTGCCCGGAGCGATCGTCGGCGTCTGGCTGCTGCAGCGACTCGAGGCATCGCTCGGCGCGAGCTTCGACGACACGATCATGATCATCCTCGCCGCCACCCTGCTGCTGACCGCGGTGGCCGTGCTCGCTCGCGCGCTGTTCGTGCGCGACGTCAGCGGTCGCGAGCGCGAGAGCGCCGCGCTCGCCGCCAGCGGCGCGCGCGGCGGGACGATCGCCTTCGGCTTCGTTGTCGGGGTCGTGCTGGGCACGACCTCGGCGGGTAGTGGCGCGCTGATCGCGCTCGGCCTGATCATGTTCTTCAAGCTCTCGCCGCGGCGCGTCGTCGGCACCGATGTCGCTCACGCCGCCGTCCTGCTGTGGGTCGCCGCCGCCGGGCACCTCATCGCGGGGAACGTCGATCTGGCGCTGGCAGGGAACATCCTCATCGGCTCGATCCCGGGTGTATGGCTCGGCGTTCACCTCGCGACGCGGCTGCCCGAGCAGGGCCTGCGACCGCTGCTCGGCATCGTGCTGCTCGCCGCCGGGCTCGGTCTGCTGGCCAAGGCGGGAGCGGGTGTCCCCCCGGCCGCCATCCTCGGCGTTCCGACCACCGCCGGCGTTGCCGCGCTGCTGGTGCATCAGGTGCGCATCCGCACCGCGCCCGAGCCGGCGCCGCAGAGCTCGTAGCGTCCTGACGCTAGCGGCGCGTCAAGGCGCGCAGCAACAGCTCGCACGAGCGGTCGAGCTGCTCCAGGGTCGCGTCGCTGACGCGTCCGACGCCCGTCTGGCGGTTGAGCCAGGTGTTGACCTCGGCGTGGCTGCGCCCGTCGCGGCGCGACAGCTCGCCCACAAGCCGCTTGCGCTTGTCGCGCAGCAGCGCGCGGCGCTCGAAGGCCGGCATCTCGCGAGCGGGCGGCGGCACGGCGGGCGCGATCACGAGGGCCGGGCCGGGCGGGGCCGCGACTGCGCCCGCGCCGGGCGACGGACCGAACAGCGCTAGCTGAGGCGCGACGTCGGCCGCGACGGGCACGAAGTCGAGCCCCGGATCGCGCTCGGTCTCGCGCCGCACGACGAGCTCGTCGAGCGCTCCCGGATCGTCCTCGCCCGGCGGGCGAAGCACATGACGCAGCTCGCGCTCGACATCAGCGGCGTGGGCCCGCAGGACGCCGTCGGCCGGAAGGTAGACCCAGCTCGGCTCGACCGCGCGCCCGGCGATCGTGCGCACGAAGCGCCCCACGATCTGCCGGAATATCAGCGGGGTCTTGGCGGCCGTCGCGTAGATGCCGACCCGCAGGCGCGGGATGTCGACGCCCTCGCTGACCATGTTGACGGCGACGATCCAGGGGGCGCGCGACCCGGTGAACGCGGCGAGCTTCTCCGCGGCGCGGGCGTCGGTGTGCACGACCACGACGGGCGCCTTGCCGGTGACGCCGCGCAGCACCTTGGCGAGCGCGCGCGCGTGCTCGCCGTCGGCCGCGACGACGAGCCCGCCCGCGTCACGGTGGCCGCCGGCGCGCAGACCCTCGAGCCGGTCGTGCGCCTCAGCGACGATGCGCGGCAGCCCGTCCGGGAGCTCGACTGAGATCGCCGTGCGGTAGCGCCGGCCCGCCTCGCGGCCACTGAGGACATCGGAGAACGACGCCTCGACGACGTCATCGCCGCTGCGCCACTGAAGGCGCCCGTCATAGGGGACGAACGTGACCGGTCGGCAGATGCCGTCGCGCACCGCGTCGGCGTAGGGATAGGAGATGTCCGCCTCGGCGACGCCGTCCGAGTCGTAACGAACACCGGGGATCGCGCACTGGTCAGAGCGGAACGGCGTGCCTGACAGCAGCAGCCAGCGGTCACGCGATGCCGCGAACGCCGCCTCGAAGCTCGTGCCCCAGGCGAGCTCGTCACCGAGGTGGTGGGCCTCGTCGGCGATCACCAGCGTGTCGGAGCCGACACCGGCCGCCCACTTGATCCCGGCCTGGGCGACGCGTGAGTAGGTAACGGCGATCCCGTGGAAGTCGCGCGGCGGACGCGGGTCCTCGGCGCCGGGCTGAAGGTGCACGCCGAGCGTCGCGGCGGCCTGCGCCCATTGGCGCGTCAGCGGTCCGGTCGGGCAGATCACCGCGACGCGCCTGACCCGGCCGCCGGCGAGCTGCTCACGCGCGAACTCGAGCGCCGGGCGCGTCTTCCCGGCTCCGGGCGCGGCCGCGATCAGGAACGGACCGTCCTGCCACGTGCGCATCGCCACGAGCGCCCGCTCCTGCCAACCCCTCAGCGATGGGGCGGCGGGTGGGCGAGGGGCGGGCGGCACGAACGCGGCATCCTGCGCGACCGCCCGGACGGATCGAAAACGGCCAGGGCTGTGTGGGCGAGGTGTCGCGGATGCCTGGCGGCGCCTGCGGCCTCGCACCGTGCTATCGCACTATCGCGAGGCCGCGGGTGGCCTCAGGCGCCGCGAGACCCGTCCACAAAAGCCTCGGCTTCTATCTCCACGAGCATCCGCGGGTCCACGAGCGCCGATACCTGAACGAGCGTCATCACCGGCCTGTGGTCCGCGAACGCCTCGCCGTGAGCGCGGGCGACGTCCTCCCAGCGGCTGATGTCCGTGACGTAGACGACCGTGCGCACGACGTCCGCGAATGTCGCTCCGACCTTCGCAAGCGCTGCCTCGATGTTCGAGAGCGCCTGCTTCGCCTGTAGCCCGGGATCTCCGATCCCCGCGATTGCGCCGTCAGCAGTGGTACCGGTGGTGCCGGCCACGAGCACGCGCTCGCCGATCTGGACCACGCGGCTGTACCCCGCGATCGGCTCCCACTTGCCGCCCGAGCCATGGCGTTCGATCGTCGTCATGCGCGGCAGCATGACGAAGGGGCGGGCGCGAAGCCGCGCGAGGCGTGCGGCGGGGCCGCAAACCCGAGCCCATCCAATCGCCGTCCTCTGCGAGGTATCGCGGATCTCTGGCGCCGCGAGGTCCGCCGAGGGCGCGGCGGGCGGCACAGCTGTCGCGGTCACCCCGAGCCATCGAACGTCCCGCGCGCCCCCTTGGGGTGTGCAGTGCGGGACGTTCACCGCGCGCGCGAGCGCTGAACGCTCTGGCGCCGCGCGCCGCGCGGCGGCGCACGATCCGCCGAGAGCTAGTGCCTGAAGTGGCGGCGGCGCGTGAACACCATCGTCGCGCTACGCGCGTTGGCGGCCGCGATCACCTCGGTGTCGCGGATCGAGCCGCCCGGCTGGATCAGCGCGCTGACGCCGCCGTCCATTGCAGTCTCGGCCCCGTCGGCGAACGGGAAGAAGGCGTCCGAGGCGAGCGCCAGCCCGGAGCGCTGCTCGATCCACGGCCGGTCGATGGCGATCCTGACGCTGTCCACGCGGCTCATCTGCCCGGCGCCGATGCCGAGCGTCGCCTCGTCACGGACGATCACGATCGCGTTGGACTTGACGTGACGGCAGACGCGCCAGGCGAAGAGCATGTCGCGCCATTCCTGGTCGGTCGGCTGGCGATCCGTCACGACCTCCATCTGGTCGGCCTGCGCTAGCGCCGCGTCGCGATCCTGCACGAGCAGGCCACCTTCGACCTGGCGCACGTCGGATTCGTGGTTGGGGTCGCGCCGGCGCTCTTCGTCCTCGAGGATCCGCACGTTCGGCTTCTCCATCAGCAGCGCGAGCGCGTCCTCGTCGTAGCCAGGGGCGAACAGCACCTCGATGAACTGCTCGGAGAGCGCCTGCGCGGTGATCAGGTCGACCTTGTGGTTGAGAACGATGATGCCGCCGAAGGCGCTGATCGGGTCACCCGCGAACGCCGCGCGGTAGGCGGCCAGCGGGTCATCGGCCAGCGCCGCGCCGCACGGGTTGTTGTGCTTGACGATCACGCACGAGGCGCGATCGCCGCCGAGCTCCGTCGAGACCGCTCGCGCGCCGTCGAGGTCGAGCACGTTGTTGAACGAGAGCTGCTTGCCGTGCAGCTGGCGCACGCGGGACAGCACGCCGCGGCGAGCGCCGACCTGGGTGTAGAAGGCGGCGCGCTGGTGTGGGTTCTCACCGTGCGGCAGGTCCATCGCCTTCTCGTACGCGCGCACGAAGAGGTCGGGGAAGTCGTCGCGGCGCTCCGCGAACCAGCGCGCGATCGCCGTGTCGTAGCGCGCCGTGTACGAGAACGCCTCCGCGGCGAGCGACTCGCGCGTGGGCAGCGACAGCGTCCCACCCGCGAGGCGCAGCTCGTCGAGCACCGCGTCGTAGGACTCCGGGCTCGTCACGATCGCGGCGAACGCGAAGTTCTTGGCAGCGGCGCGGATCATCGTCGGCCCGCCGATGTCGATGTTCTCGATCGCCTCGGCGTCGGCGATCCCGGCGCGCGCCACCGTGCTCTCGAACGGGTAGAGGTTGACGCACACCAGATCGACGAACTCGATCTCGTGCTCGGCGGCCTGCGCCATGTGCTCCTCGTTGTCGCGCAGCGCGAGCAGGCCGGCGTACAGGCGCGGGTTCAGCGTCTTGACGCGCCCGTCCATGATCTCCGGGAAGCCCGTCAGGTCATCGATCGGGCGGACATCGAGTCCGGCATCGCGCAGCGCGGTCGCTGTGCCTCCGGTCGAGACGAGCTCGACGCCCAGCTCGGTCAGGCCGCGGGCGAACTCGGCGACGCCGCGTTTGTCGGAGACGGAGATGAGCGCGCGGCGTACCCGGACGGCACCGGGTTCGGTCAGCGGCTCCTGCGAGGTGGGGGCGGAGTCGGACACGTCAGCGAGGCTATCGGAGGTGCCGGAAGCCTTGGACGACGCTACGGGGCGCTCAGCAGGCGCCGCGGGTTGTGCGGGTCGCGGCGCACGGGTCCGCGAGCAAGCATGCGCACGGCCTGAGGCAGCAGCTCGTGCTCGACCTGTTGTAGGCGGGAGTGAAGCTCCACCGGGTCGCTGACTTCCGGCATCTCGAGCGCCCGCTGAAGCAGGATCGGCCCTGTATCGATCCCCTCGTCGACGAGGTGAACGGTGACGCCGTAGACGTGAACGCCGTACTCCAGCGCCTGCTCGATCGCCCGCACGCCCGGAAAAGCCGGCAGCAGTGAAGGGTGAACGTTGACGATCCGGTCGCGGAAGCGCGCGATGAAGACCGGCTCGAGCAGCGCCATGTAGCCGGCCAGGACGACGAGCTCCACACCCCGGCTGACGAGCCAATCGGCCATCGCGCCGTCACGCGCCGCACGGTCGGCGTGGTCCTCACGCGGGAACACGCGCACCGCGACGTTGGCCGCTCGCGCGCGGCGCAGCGCAGGTGCATCCGCCTGGTCCGAGGCGACCGCGACGACCTCGATCTCGTCGCCGTGAACGTTGTCCAGCAGCGCCTGGAGGTTGGTGCCGCGACCGGAGGCGAGGACTGCGATCTTCATTCGCCGGCCCCCGCGTGAGGTCGCGCGGGTCTCATGCCGCCTGGCTCCCCAGTGCGAGCTTGGGAAAGCGCCCGCCGGTCGAGACGAGGCGTCCTTCGGCGAGCAGCTCGTCGACGCGGCCGAGCACGTCGTCGGAGCGCAGCGCCGAGAACACGCCGTAGGCCGGCATCTCGTGGTACAGGTTCTGCTCGACGACCTTCGAGCGCCCTCCGCGCAGGATCTGCACCGCGCGCGTGCGGCCGACGGCAGGCTGCGCCGAGCCGACCACGTCGAGGATCGCGTCGTCCAGCTGTCCGCGCGTCTCACCGCTGACGGCCTCACGCGCGGCGACCTGCCTGCGCCGACCCGCCCCGGTGCCGGCACGCGACGAAGCGCGCTCGCGTCGGGCGCCGCGCTGAGGACCGCCCGCGGCGGCGCGCGGCGCCTCGACCGAAGAGACGTCGGCGATCGCGTCCGGGGCGCACACGTCGCAGCACGCCACATCGGGAGCGGGCGCCGCCGGGTCGCCGAAGTGGCTCAGGATCGCTGCGCGGCGGCAGGCGCCCGACTCGACGAAGGCCCAGATCGCGCGGTACTGGCGCCAGCGCGCGCGCGTCGCGTCGGCCGCCGACGTCCGGCACTCCGCCCTCGCGCGCCCGTCGTAGGGCTGCTCGAGGCGCCCGCGCACGCGATCCATCGGCGCCGGCGAGGGTCGCAGCACACCGGCGCGGGCCAGATGCCCGACGATCGCCCGCACCTGCTCGGGCTCGCTGCCCAGCTCCCGCACGCCGATGTCGACGCGCCCGTCCGTCGCCGCGCGCTCGACGAGCGCTGCGACGCGGTCGATCTCCTCGCCCTGGACCTCCGCGCGCTCGATGAAGAAGACGTGCAGGCCCTTGTCGCGCGCCTGGGCGAGCAGCAGCGCCCGCGCGGGCCGCCCATCGCGCCCGGCGCGCCCGGCCTCCTGGTACCAGCCTTCCAGTGAGGCGGGGACCGAGACATGGGCGACGGTGCGCACGTCCGCCTTGTCGACACCCATGCCGAACGCGTTGGTCGCCACGACGACCTGTGCCTCGCCGCCCATGAAGCGTCGCTGAACCTCAGAGCGGCGCTCGCGCGCGAGGCCCGCGTGGTAGGCGAGCACCTCGATGCCGAGGTCGTGCGTGAGGTCCGCGGCGACCTGCTCGGTCTGGGCGCGGGTGCCCGCATAGACGATCGCCGGGCGCGCAGCCGGGTCCGACAGCGCCGCCTGGAGCTTGGCTCGCGAGTCGCCGATCGAACGCGACGGGGCGACCGCGAAGGTCAGGTCCGGCCGGTCGAAGCCCGTCGCGACGCGCACCGGATCGCGCAGCCCCAGGCGGCGCTCGACGTCGGCCGCGACCTGCGGCGTGGCGGTCGCCGTCGAGGCCACGATCGACTTCGCGCCCAGCCAGCGCGCGGCGTCGGCCAGACGGAAGTAGTCGGGGCGAAAGTCGTGACCCCACTGCGAGACGCAGTGCGCTTCGTCGACCGCGAAGAGCCCGATCTCCACGTCGCGCAGCGCCTCCAGAAAGCCCGGCGAGGCGAAGCGCTCGGGCGCCACGTAGAGAAGCCGCAGGTCACCACCACGGGCGCGATCGAGCACCTCGCGGTTCTCGTCCGCGTCGCGCTGCGCGTTGACGAGCGCGACCGACCCGGGCGCGCGCGTCTCGAGCGCCTGCACCTGGTCCTGCATCAGCGACACGAGCGGCGATACGACGATCGACAGCTCCGGGCGCAGCAGCGCGGGAAGCTGGTAGCAGAGCGACTTTCCCGCGCCGGTCGGCATCACCACGAGCGCGTCGCGCCCCTCGAGCGCGCCGGCGACGGCGTCCTCCTGCCCGGGGCGGAAGTCGTCGAAGCCGAAGATTTCGCGCAGCGCGCGGCGAAGGTCGGGCACCGGGCGAGGGTACCCACGCGTCCGGCGCGACATCAGGCGCCTTGCGCGCTGCGGGCGCTGCGCGCCGGGCCGGTTCAGGCCGCGTCGGCTCGGAGCTCGAGCATCCGCATCCTTCCCAGCACGCGGTAGCCCAGGCGCTCGTAGATCGGCTGACCCATCGTGGACCCCTCCAGCGTCGCGGTGACGGCACCGGCCGAGCGAGCCCGGCGCAGCCCCTCGCGCATCAGCTCCGCAGCGACGCCGCGACCACGGGCCTGCGGGAGCGTCGCGACGAACTCGGCGGCGCAGTCGCCTTCGACGACGTGAAAGGCCGCGCAGGCGACGTGCTCGCCATCGACGCGAGCGACGAGCAGCGGCATCGCCTCACGCGTCAGCCCGGCGAGCGGCGTGCTGAGCGAGCCGGGCTCGAGCCCGTACGCCCGGTCGTTGATCGCTCCCGCGACGTCCCAGCCGATGACGGGGTCGAGGTCCAGCGACATTCGCGGCTCGAGGTCCATCGCGTCCAGCTGCGCGCCCATGATCGCCGGCGTGCCATCGAGACGGTGGCCCCGACGCTCGAGCTCGGCGGCGAGGTCATCGTCGCCGGGACGCACCCACACCGTCCAGGCGCGCACGCCCGCTGCGGCGTACAGCGCAGCGATCTCGTCGTGACATTCGAGGACCGCGCCGGGGGCTTCGTAGACGACCGAGTTGGGCAGCGAGCGCTCGGGACTGACCGGCACCACCGTCGCCTGGACGCCGTCGCCCGGCACTGCGACGAACGAATCCGGATGACCAGCCGCGATCGCGCGGTAGTACGCCGCCTGGCTGCGGCGCTCGCGCTCCAACAGATCAGCGTCGTCCATCTGCGCTGTCACGCTTCGCTCAGCTGGTCACGACCGGGAGCGAGCGCTCGAACGCGAACTTGCCCTGCGCCTCCTCGGTCCCCTCGAGCGGGTACTCGCCTGAGAAGCAGGCGTCGCAGTGACGGTCGCGATCGCCGCCGACCGCCTCGTACACGCCGGCGAGTGAGATGTAAGCGAGCGAGTCGGCGCCGAGGTGCTCGGCGACTTCCTCGACCGTGCGTTCGTGGGCGACCATCTCCTCGCGCGTGTGCATGTCGATGCCGTAGAAGCAGGGGTTTCGGATCGGCGGCGCACTGATCCGCAGATGAACTTCGAGCGCGCCGGCGTCGCGCAGCATCTGGATGATCTGGCGCGTCGTGTTGCCGCGCACGATCGAGTCGTCGACGACGACGAGCCGCCTGTTGCCCACGATCTCCGGCAGCGGGTTGAACTTCAGCCGCAGGCCGTGCTTGCGCAGCTCCTGACCGGGCTGGATGAAGGTTCGCGCGACGTAGCGGTTCTTGACGAAGCCATCGTCCTGCGGGATGCCGCTCGCGCGGGCGTAGCCGCGCGCCGCGGGGTTACCGGAGTCAGGGACGGCGATCACGAGGTCCGCGTTGGGTGTCGGCGCCTCGCGGGCGAGAACCTCGCCCATGCGCCCGCGCGCGGCCTGCAGGACGGTGCCGCCCATCCTCGAGTCGGGGCGCGCGAAGTAGATGTACTCGAAGACGCAGAACGCCTCGCGCGCGCCTTCGACGACCTGCCGCGTGCGGATGCCATCCTCACCGATCGAGATCAGCTCGCCCGGCTGCACGTCGCGCAGCAGCTTGGCGCCGATGATGTCGAGCGCGCACGACTCGCTCGCCAGGCAGTAGCGATCGCCGAGCTGGCCGAGCACGAGCGGGCGCACGCCGGCCGGATCGCGGAATCCGCAGACGCGGTCCTTCGACATGACGACGGTCGAGAAAGCGCCCAACAGCCGCGGCAGGACGTCGGCGATGGCGTCCTCGAGCGTCTGGGCTTCGTGCGTCGCGAGCAGCGCGGCGATGATCTCGGAGTCCGAGGTCGATGAGAAGCTGACGCCGCGCTCGCGCAGCTCGGAGTGCAGCTCGACCGCATTGATCAGGTTGCCGTTGTGAGCGAGCGCGAGCTCGCGCTTGTTGCCGCCCGAGCCCGCCGAGCGATGGACCGGCTGGGAGTTCTCCCACTCGTTCGAGCCCGTCGTCGAGTACCGGACGTGGCCGATCGCAAGCTCGCCGCCGAGCGCGCGCAGGTCGTGCTCCTTGAAGACCTGGCTTACGAGACCGAGCGCGCGCTGCGTGATGACGTAGCCGCCTCGGTCCGCTGCCGCGATGCCGGCCGACTCCTGCCCCCGGTGCTGCAGCGCGTAGAGCGCGAAGTAGGCCAGGCGTGCGACATCGTGATCGGGAGCGTAGATCCCGAAGACACCGCATTCATCGCGCGGGCCTTCGCGCTCGTCCAGCATGGTCGGATGCTCCGTCATGACGGGCCCTCGGACGGATCGGAGGGCGAGAACGCGAGCCTAGCAGCGGCAGCGGGTGGCCTTCGGGGTCGCATGCTCGGCGGGCTGGCGCAGACTCGGCGCGCCGCGAGGGCTGATTACTCGCAATCCGCGCGCCCGCTGTGACGCGCGGCGTGCAAGCGTCGAAGGATGAGCACGGACGACGTCGATCTGCCCTACCCCGCCAGTTCGTTGCGAGCTGCGGTCGGTATGCGCACGGAAATCGCAACGCCTGCCCAAGAGCGACCTTCGTGGCGAGTTACCTTCGGTATGCACACGGAAATCGCATCGACCGGTACAGCGTACGATCGTCGCGAGGCCGCAATCGCGACGTTGGCGGGTAGGCAGCACGGAGTCGTGGCGACCTGGCAGCTCGCACGCTTGGGCATCGACTCCGCGGCGATCGCCCGGCGCTTACGTCAGGGTCCGCCTTCACCGGATTCACCGCGGCGTCTACGCCGTCGGGCGCCCGCTGCAGACTGCGGCCGGCGTGCGCCTGGCAGCCGTTCTCGCGAGCGGAGATGGTGCCGTCGTCAGCCATGCGAGCGCGGCTCTGGCTTGGGGACTCCTCGAACGAGCCGCCTCGGTCACCCATGTGACGGTCCCGGCCGGCAACGGAAGTCGCGGCCATCGCTCGGTGCGCATCCACCGGTCGTCGATGATCGGCCACGCCGATCGAGCGTCGCTCGACGGAGTTCCCGTCACCTCGGTCGCGCGCACGCTGGTCGACCTCGGCGCCGTTCGCCCACCGAATCACGTCCGGCGCGCGTTCGTCAACGCCGAGCAAAAGCGGCTTGTCGACATGCGCGCCATCGAGACCGCCCTCGACCGTGCTCACGGCAGGCGCGGCGCACGCATCTTGCGGGAGTTGCTCGAGTCCTACGACCCGCGCTGGCAGAGCACGCGATCGGAGCTCGAGCTGATGATGCTCGACCTGCTCGGCACGGCCGGACTGCCCTAACCAACCGTCAACGAGTGGGTCGCCGGACGCTTCATGGTCGACTTCCTGTGGCGCGAGCATCGGCTCGTCGTCGAGACGGACGGCGCCCGCGTCCACGGAACGGCGTCCGCCCGCAGGAGCGACGCCCGCCGCGACCGCTCACTCGAGCAACTCGGCTTCCGCGTGCTGCGCTTCTCGTACGACGAGGTGGCGCGTTCCGCTTCGGAAGTCGCTGCGCGCGTGGCGTCCGCCCTGGTCCAGCGCCAGCGCTCAACGCGCTGACAGCTACCCGCGGATGCGAGAAACGTGCGCATACCGACCGTAACTCGCACGCGGCGACCCGGCGCGGCGCGCGGATGCGAGAAACGTGCGCATACCGACCGTAACTCGCACGCGGCGACCCGGCGCGGCGCGCGGAGCGGAGCGGCGGTCCACGGCCGACCCCGGGCGTGGCCAGGCTCCGCCGCGGGCCTCTATGCGAAGAAGCGCGCGAGCGAGCTGTGAGCCTCGCGCAGCTCGGCTAGCGACGCGTCGATCGTCTCGCCGGCGATCGTGATGCGAAGGTCGTCTGCTCCGACGACGCCGAACACGTCGAGCGAGACGCGCTCGGCGAGGCGGGCGAGCGCGGCCGGGTGACCTGAGACCACGAAGCCGCCGGGGCCCTCGCCGAACAGCTCGGCCCACGGATCGTCGGCCGGCCCCAGGTCGAGCGTCGCGCCGATCCCGCCTGCTAGGCAGCACTCGGCGACCGCGGTCGCGAAGCCGCCCTCGGCGATGTCGTGCGCGCTCGACAGGATCCCCTCCCGGACCGCCCAGCGGATCGCGGCCTGGGCCTCGATCACAGCGTCGACGTCGATGTCCGGGAGTCCGTCGGGCAGCGGCTCGCCGCGCAGCTTGGCCAGCTCACTCGCGGCGAGCGACGGACGGAAGTGCCCGGCGATCGCCACGGCGTCACCCTCTTGGGCGAACCCCAGCCGGCCGGCGCGCCCGGCATCGGGCAGCTTGCCGACCATGCCGATCACGGGCGTCGGGTAGATCGGCCCCGCCGCCGCGCCCTCGTTGTAAAGCGAGACGTTGCCGCCGACGATCGGCGCGACCAGCGCGCGGCAGGCATCACCGAGGCCGCGCACCGACTCGGTCAGCTGCCAGGCGATGTGCGGCTTCTCGGGGTTGCCGAAGTTCAGGTTGTTGGTTGTGCCGAGCGGCTCGGCGCCGACGCAGGCGAGGTTCGACGCGCACTCCAGGACGACGCCGATCGTCCCGCGGTAGGGGTCGGCCGCGACGCGGCGTCCGTTGCCGTCAATGCTCACCGCGAGCGCGGCGCCGTCCGGCAGCAGCAGCACGGCGGCGTCTGCCTCCTCCGGCCGGCGCACGGTGCGCGACTGGACGATCGAGTCGTACTGCTCGAAGAGCGGGCGGCGCGAAGCGATGTTCGGTGAGGCCAGCAACTCCAGCAACGTGAGGTGCGCGGTCGCCTCGGTGGACAGCGTCGCCTCGGGGGCCGGGTAGATCGGCGCCGCCGGCTTCTGCGGCGCGAGGTCGTAGAGCGGGCAGTCGTCGACGAGCGCCGCGACCGGCATGTCGCCGACGATCTCGTCGCCGTCGAAGACCCGCATCGCGCCGGTGTCGGTGACCGTCCCGATCGCCGTGCCGTGGACCTCCCACTTGCCGGTGACCTCGATCACCTCGTCGAGCTTTCCCGGCTCGACGACGCAGAGCATCCGCTCCTGCGACTCGCTGACCATGACCTCGAACGGCTCCATGCCGGGCTCGCGCAGCGGCACGGCCGCGATGTCGATGTCGATCCCGACACCGCCCTTGGAGGCCATCTCCGACGCACTCGACGTGAGGCCGGCAGCCCCCAGATCCTGCAGCGCGACGATCAGCCCGCGCGAGAGCAGCTCCAGCGAGCATTCGAGCAGCTTCTTCTCCTCGAACGGGTCACCGACCTGGACGGTCGGGCGCTTGTCCTCGTCGGCGTCACCGAGCTCGGCCGAGGCGAGCACCGACGCGCCGCCGATCCCGTCGCGGCCAGTCGATGCTCCGTAGAGCACGACGATGTTGCCGACACCCGCCGCGGCGCTGCGAATCAGCTTGTCGCTGTCCGCAAACCCCAGCGCCATCGCGTTGACGAGGCAGTTCTGCTCGTAGGGCCCTTCGAAGTAGACCTCCCCGCCGACGGTCGGGACGCCGATCGAGTTGCCGTAGTGGCCGATTCCGCTGACCGCTCCGGCCAGCAGGTAGCGCGAGCGCTCGCTGCTCTCCGGCTGGCCGAAGCGCAGCGAGTCGAGCACCGCGATCGGGCGCGCGCCGAGCGCGAAGATATCGCGCAGGATCCCGCCGACGCCTGTGGCCGCGCCCTGGAACGGCTCGACCGCGCTGGGATGGTTGTGCGACTCGACCTTGAAGGCGCAGGCCAGCCCGCCGCCGACGTCGACCGCACCGGCGTTCTCGCCTGGGCCCAGCAGGACCGCCGGCCCTTTGGTCGGCAGCGTCATCAGCAGCTTCTTGGAGTGCTTGTAGGCGCAATGCTCGCTCCATAGGAGCGAGAACATCGCGAGCTCGACCTGGTTGGGCTCACGCCCGAGCTTCTCGATGACGAGGTCGTACTCGGCCGAGGTGAGGCCGAGCGCGAGTGCATCTGCGCGCGTCGGAAGCGTCGCCTCAGGCATGGGCGACGCGCATGCTCAACGCCATCGACTCGAAGATGCGCAGCCCGTCGGTCGAGCCCGTCAGCGCGTCGACCGCATGCTCGGGATGGGGCATCAGCCCGAAGACGTTCCCGGCCTCGTTGCATACGCCGGCGATGTCGCGCAGCGAGCCGTTGAAGTTCTGCTCGGGCTTGTAGCGCAGCACGACCTGGCCCGCATCCTCGAGCTCGTCGAGCATCGCCTCGGGCGCGTAGTAGCGACCGGACTCGTGCTTGGCGGGGATGCTCAGCGTCTCACCGGGCTCGCATGCGCGCGTGAAGGCGGTGTCGCCCTGCACGACCTCGAGGTCGAGCTGGCGGAAGGTGAAGCGGCGGTTGGCGTTGGGGAGCAGCGCGCCCGGCAGCAGTCCCGCCTCGCACAGCACCTGGAAGCCGTTGCAGATGCCGAGCACGAAACCACCCCCGCGTGCGAAGTCGATCACCGACTCCATCACCGGTGAGAAGCGGGCGATCGCGCCCGCGCGCAGGTAGTCGCCGTAGGAGAAGCCGCCCGGCACGATGACCGCGTCGACGCCCTGCAGGTCGCGGTCCTGGTGCCAGAGGATGCTTGCCTCACCGACCCGTGCCGCGGCGAGCTGCGCGTCTGCCTCGTCGCAGCTGCCGGGGAAGCGCAGGACGCCGAATCTCACGGCGCGCCGGCGACCGGCCCCTCGAGGAGCTGGACCTCGTAGTCCTCGACGAGCGGGTTCGCGAGCAGCTTGCGGCACATCTCGTCGAGCTGCGCGGGAACCTCGACGTCGAGCTCGACGAGCCGCCCGACGTGGACATGGCTGACGCCGGAGAAGCCGAGCGCCGGCAGCGCCTGCTCGACCGCTATGCCCTGCGGGTCGAGGATCCCCGCTTTGGGCCGGACCAGGACGCGCGCGCGCATCAGGATTCGCCCCCGGTGCGCTCCAGCCAATCCTGGAACGGCTCGCCGGTGATGCGCTCGTAGGCCTCCACGTAGCGCGCTCGCGTGCCGGCGACGACCTCGGCCGGGATAGCCGGTGCGGGCGCGGACTTGTCCCAGCCGCTCGCGGACGCCCAGTCGCGCACGTACTGCTTGTCGAAGCTCGGCTGACCGCGTCCGGGCGCGTAGCCCTCAGCCGGCCAGTAGCGCGAGGAGTCCGGGGTCAGAACCTCGTCGCCGACGACCAGCGTCCCGTCGGAGTCGAGACCGAACTCGAACTTCGTGTCGGCGAGGATCACACCGCGCTCACGCGCGTGCGCGGCGGCGAAGGAGTAGAGCGCCAGCGACGCGCCGCGCACGCGCTCCATCAGCGCGCGGTCACCGACGAGCTCGGCGGCGCGGTCGAAGTCGATCGCCTCGTCATGTCCGACCGCAGCCTTGGTGCTCGGCGTGAAGATCGGCTCGGGCAGCTGCTCGGACTCCTGAAGCCCTGCCGGCAGCGCTATGCCGGAGACGGAGCCGGTCGACTGGTAGTCCGTCCAGCCCGAGCCGCTGATGTACCCGCGCACGACGCACTCGACCGGGAGCATCTCGAGCCTGTGCACGAGCAGCGCGCGCCCGCGCGCCTCGTCGGGCACGCCGTGCGTCGCGGAAACGAGATGGTTGGGGACGATGTGCTCGGTCTTGCCGAACCAGAAGACCGAGAGCCCGGTCAGGACGCTGCCCTTGCCGGGGATCGACGTCGGGTGGACGACGTCGTAGGTCGAGATCCGGTCGCTGGCAACCATCAGCAGGCGGTCCCCGACGTCGTACATCTCGCGGACCTTTCCGCGAGCGACGAGGGGCAGGTCGGCGAGGGATGTCATCGGCCGCAGGCTAGCAACGGCCCCTGACGGCCGCACCGTGCGAGGATCCCGCCGTGGCCGACGAGCTCTCCCGCGCCGACCGGTCGTCACTCGCGGCGGAGCGCGGCCCGGTGAACATGTCGATCATGGCGGCGCTCGTGCTCGAGCCCGGGGGCGGCGGGGGTGGAATCACGCGCGAGGGTCTCTGCCGGCGCATCGAGGAGCGCATCCACCTGTTGCCCCGCTACCGGCAGCGCCTACAGCAGCCCGCGCTGGGTCTTGCCAACCCGCTGTGGGCGGACGACGCGAGCTTCGACGTCGGATGGCACGTGCGCCGGGCGCGGCTCCCCCATCCGGGCTCGACGGCCGACCTCGCGGGGTTCGTCGGCGACGAGGCGTCGCGGCGTATGGACCGCGCGCGCCCGATGTGGGAGCTGCATCTCGTCGAGGGCCTTTCGCGCGGGCGCATGGCGGTCATGCCGAAGATGCACCACGCGCTGCTCGACGGGATGGCGGCGCTCGGCGTGGGGATGATTCTGCTTGACCCGAGCCCCGAGCCACTGCCTGTCGACGAGCCGCAGAAACCATGGTCGCCGCGGCCATTCGCGATGAGCCGGCAGCTCGCGCGCCTGGCGACCGCACCGCTTACCCGCGCCCAGCGGCTGACGCTCGACGCGGCGACGCGGGCGCTCGAAGCCTCGCCTCGCAGCACCGCCGGCGACGTGTGGCGCGCGGCGGAGACGCTCACCGAGCTGGCGCGGATGCGCCTCCCCGCCCCGGAGCTTCCGATCAACCGGCCGATCTCCGCGAGCCGCTCGTTCGCGATGGTGCGCGCGCCGCTCATCGGCGTGAAGGCCGCCGCACGCGCAGCGGGAGGGACGGTCAACGACGTCGTGCTGGCGGCCGTCTGCGGGATGCTCGACGGCTACCTGCGGGAGGCCGGAGTCGACCCGGATGGGCTGGAACGCGACCCCGTCGCGCTCGTGCCGGTCAGCGTCCGCGACGAGGATGACGGGTCGCTGGGCAACCGCTTCTCGCTGGTCTTCATCGACCTCCCCGTGAGCGAGCAGGACGTGCGCGCGCGGATCTCGACCCTCAACGCACGGACGAACGCCGCCAAGCGCGCGGGACGGGTCGCTGCGGGGTCGCTGATCATCGAAGCCGCCGGGTTCGGTCCGCCGCTTGTGGCCTCGATGCTGGCGCGCGCGGGCGGCGACCGCTCGCCGTTCAACATCGTCGTCTCGAACATTCCGGGGCCGCAGTTCCCGCTCTACCTCGGCGGCTCACGCGTGCTCGCCGCGCACCCCGTGATCCCGCTCAACCCGGCCTCGCAGGGCCTCAGCGTCGGAGTGCTGTCCTACGACGGAGCGCTGTGCTTCGGCCTGACTGCCGATCGCGCGCTCGAACCCCCGGTGGAGCGCGCCGCAGCGGCGCTGGAGACGGCGCTGCGCGGGATCCTCGCCGTGCGCTGAGCGTCGTGCAGGCCGCAGCGCACCGCGACCGTCAGGAGATCAGGGAGGTGCGAACGAGCGGCAATGCCGCCTGCTGCTCATCGCGCGTGACCAGGAGCAGATCGTGCGCGAGCGCGGTCGCCGCGATCCAGAGGTCGTTGGACGGCAGTCGCTTGGTCGCGGCGCGCAGCTCCCCGTAGCGAGCGGCGACCATCGGGTCGACCGAGAGGACGGGCGCGATGGACAGCACCGCGCTGAGCCTGCGCAGACGCCGGGCGCGGCGCGCCTTGTCGCGTGCCAGCAGCACGCCGGCCTCCAGTTCGCCGATCGAGACGACGCTCACCGACCAGCCTGTTCCGAGATCGACGTCACCGGGAAGATCGCGGCCGATCACGACGCTCGTGTCCAGCAGGCTGCTCACTGCTCGACCCACGGGTCGCGCGCGCTTGCGCGGTCCTGCTCGCGCATGCTCGCCAGGTCGCGCGCCCAGGCCGCGTCGGCAGGCGCGTCTGCCAGCAGGCTTCGCAACGCGTCCGCGCCGGGGAGCCTGCGTCCAGTGCTCAGCGGCCCCAGCTCGGCGACCGGTCGGCCGTCGACCGTGACCGTCAGCCGCTCACCGGCTTCAGCGCGCCGCAGCATCTCGCCGACGCGGTTGCGCAGGTCACGTTGGGGGATCGTCGCCACGCTACGCAGCGTAGCATTTCTGCTACACCTGCGAAGTAGGTCAGGCGATCACGTCGAGCCGGCCGACGATCTCGGCCGCGTGGCGCGTGTAGTGCGCGAGGTCGAAGACGGCGTCGAGGTCGAGGCCGGCATCGCGCGCCGCGAGCAGCTCGCGCAGCGGCGTACCCGTGTCCCAGGCGCGCTGGGCGTCCTCCTGGACGATGCGATAGGCCTCGTCACGCGTCATCCCCGCGGCGACCAGCGCCAGCAGCGCGCGCTGGCTGAACAGCGCGCCGTGCGTCAGGCCGAGGTTTGCGCGCATCCGATCCTCATGGACGACGAGGCCGCTGACGACGCGCACCGCGAGCGACTGCATGTAGTCGAGCAGGATCGTCGAGTCGGGAAGGATCACGCGCTCGGCGCCGGAGTGGCTGATGTCGCGCTCGTGCCACAGCGCGACGTTCTCGACGGCTGCCTGCGCGTTGCCGCGCAACACTCGCGCGAGGCCCGTGATCCGCTCCGTCGTGATCGGGTTGCGCTTGTGCGGCATCGCGCTCGAGCCCTTCTGCGACCCCGTGCGAAACGGCTCCTCGGCCTCGCGGACCTCGGTGCGCTGCAGGTGGCGGATCTCAGTCGCCAGCCGCTCCAGGCCGGCGCCCGCGAGTGAGATCGACTGCAGCAGATAGGCATGGCGGTCACGAGGGATCACCTGCGTCGAGACGTCCTCGGCGCCGAGCGCGAGCCGCGCGAGCACGCGGCGTTCGAAGTCCGGTGAGGTCGCCGAGTAGGTGCCGACCGCGCCGCTGAGCGCGCCGACGCCGACGCCGACGAACGCTGCGCGCAGACGCTCGAGGTTGCGGTGGGCCTCGAAGGCGAAGCCGGCGAGCTTGATCCCGAACGTCGTCGGCTCAGCGTGGACTCCGTGCGTGCGGCCCGTGCAGACCGTGTCCACATGCGCACGGGCCTGCGCGACGAGCGCCGCCACGACCTCTTCGGCGCCGCGGACCACGATCTCTCCGGCTGCTCGCAGCTGCACGGCGAGCGCCGTGTCGAGCACGTCGGACGACGTCAGCCCGTAATGGATCCAGCGCCCGGGCTGGGCGCCCGCGCTCTCAGCCAGAACGTCGACGAATGCCGCGACGTCGTGGTCGGTGATGCGCTCGCGCTCCTGGACCGCCTCGACGGTGAACGTCGCCGCGCGGATCGCGTCGAGATCAGCCGCGGTGGGGCCGTCCATCTCCTCGCACGCGGCGACCTCGACCCGGCGCCAGGCCTCCATCCGCGCCTGGTCGGTCCAGATCGCGCCGATCTCCGGGCGGGTGTAGCGGTCGATCACGGGGCAGAGGCTAGATGACGAGGCAGGCGACGCGATGGGGCGCCGGCTCCGCGGCTCGGCGACCTACCCGGCGGGCTCGGGGACGGGTGGCGTCGGCGGGAGGAAGCCGCCGTAGTCGTCCAGCGGCCCCGCGCGATAGAGCTGAGCGTCTGTGCGAGCGTCTGCGCGAGCACGCAGGTCGAAGAAGAGGAGCGTTCCGAAGAGCGCCGAGATCGACGTGAGCAGCGTCTGGTAAAGGATGGAGGTCGCGACGTAGCCAACGCCGTCGTCGAACAGCACCACGGCGGACAAGAGGGGCCCGACGATCGCGCCGAAGACGACGGACGAGAGCACGAGCAGTCCACATGTTCGCCACCACTGCCCCGAGACCACCTCGCGGCTACGCCTCAGCGATTCCCACACCGGCCGCTCCTCAGCGACGGCGACCTGAGCGCCGAAGTACCACACGACGGACAGCCAGACGCCCGGCACGATGAGCAACACGAGTCCGCCCACGATGCCCGCGGAGTACAGCACCGCCACGAGGAACAAAACCCAGAGCCGCCCGGCGGCATCGCGCAGCGCCGCGACCATCGCGACCGGTTCGCCGCCGGCGAGCCGCTGAACGACGACCACATGAATCCCCGTGACGAGCGAGGTCAGGACGAAACCGTTCAGTAGCTGGGAGACGACGCCCTGAAGGACTGAAGACTCGGCTTCGATCCCGTCGCGCAGCCCGCCGCCCCAGACGCCATCGACAGCGAACAGCGCGGGGGCGAGCACGAGGAAGGTCAGCGTGTAGAGGACGCCGGCGTTCGCCCCGAAGATGCGGAACGTGGCCTCGAGCAACTCGCCCACGTTGCGCGGGCGGCCCAGGTCCAGCAGCGGCCGGGCGCCCGCCGCGTCCGCTACAGGCGGATCGGGCGGCTCGCTCACAGTCTTGTCACCGTCAGTCCAGGCACACGATCGAAGTCGTCGTCCTGGGTCCACAGCTCGGCGTCGTGGTGCAGTGCGGTGGCGGCGATCCAGGCGTCCTGCACGCCCAGCTTCGTCTCGCCGGCCGCGCGCATCGAGACGACGAGCTCCGCGAATCGGGCTGCGATCTCGCGCGTGACCGGCAAGGGAGTCGAGTGCTCGGCACCCCGCAACGTCGTGAGTCGCCGCGCCCGCGCGGCGGGTTCCTCGGCCGCGAGCACCCCCATCTCGAGCTCGGCGATCGTGACCACGGAGACCGCCACCTGGCGGCCCGGAGGGAACGACTCAAGCTCGCGGCCCGACTCTCGCGCTATGAAGACCGAGGTGTCGAGGACCGCCTTCAAAGGTCCGCGATCGTCTCAGGCAACAGCTCGCGAAGCTCGTCGCGGAGCGCGGGATCGGCTTGCGCTCCCCGGATGCGACGCTCCATCACAGCGCTGTCGACCCAAGCGTCGCCGGCTTCGAGCGGCGCTATCTGAGCGACCGGGCGGCGATTCACGTACACGGTCAGGTGTTCGCCCGCCTCGGCCCGCCGCAGTACGCCGCTCGTGTTGTTGCGTAGATCGCGAAGCGAGATGTCGCTCATAAGCGACAGTGTCGCATCTTTGCGACGTATGTCAATCCAGGCGGCTCGGACGCCGCGTCACGCTGACAGGATCCGCGCCGCGAGATGCCCCGCGTTCTTGGCGTTGTCGAGGCCGACGGCGGCCACCGGAACGCCGGGCGGCATCTGAACCACGGACAGGATCGAGTCGAGGCCCCCTGCGGCGCTGAGCTTGCTCGACAGCGGTACGCCGATCACCGGAAGGTCGCTGTGCGCGGCGGCGACCCCGGGGAGCGCGGCGGACAGCCCGGCCCCGGCGATGATCACTCGCAGTCCGCGCATCCGCGCGTTGCGGCAGTAGTCGGCGACCACTTCGGGATCGCGGTGCGCTGACATGACGCGGATCTCGAAACGGATCCCCTGCTCCTTGAGCACGTCGCCGGCTTTCTCCATCTCGGGAAGATCGCTCTTGGAACCCATGATGATGCCCACGCGCGGCGCGTCGACCTCGAGCCCATCGAACGCCGTCTCTGGCGCCACTTCGGTCAGGCCTGCCTGCGACTGCTCTGTCATCTGGTGCTCTCCACGGCGCGCGCGGCGATGTCACGTCGCATCTGGCGCCCTTCGAAATGGATCTTGTCGGCGGCAGCATAGGCGGCGTCGCGGGCGCCGGCCGGCCCGTCCCCGAGCGCCGTCACGTTGAGCACCCGCCCACCCGCCGTCATGACCCGGCCCTCACGCGAGGCGGTCCCCGCGTGGGTCAGCTCGATCCCCGTGGAGAGCGTGTCGAGGCCATGGATCTCGTCGCCCGTGCGCGGAGCGTCCGGGTACCCCGCGGACGCGAGCACGAGCGTCACCGCGAAGCGCTCGTCCCAGTCAAGGGCGACACCCGCAAGCCCGCCACGCCGCGCCCCGGCCTCGACCAGATCCAGAAGGTCGCTGCGCAGACGTGGCAGCACGGCCTGCGTCTCGGGGTCGCCGAAGCGAGTGTTGAACTCGAGCACCTTCGGCCCGTCGGGGGTGAGCATCAGGCCGGCGTAGAGGACCCCGTGAAACGGCGTTCCGCGCCGCGCGAGCTCATCCACGACAGCCTGGTGGACCGACTGCACGATCGCCTGGACCTGGGCGGCGCTGACCCCGGGAACCGGCGAGTAGGAGCCCATCCCGCCGGTGTTCGGACCCTGATCGCCGTCGAAGATGCGCTTGTAGTCCTGAGCCGGCGCCATCGCCACTGCTCGCTCGCCATCGCAGAGCGCGAGCAGCGAGAGCTCCTGACCGTCGAGATGCTCCTCGACCACGACGCGCCCGGCGCCGAATCGCCGTTCCTCGAGGAACCGGATGAGAGCCTCGCGGGCCTGCGTCTCGTCGACCGCGATCACGACGCCCTTGCCGGCAGCGAGCCCGTCGAACTTGAGGACCACGGGGTAGCGAGCGATCACCTCCATGCCCTCCTCGACGGTGTCCACGGCCGACCAGGCAGCGGTCGGCACGCCCGCCGCCTCCATCACTTCCTTGGCGTACGCCTTCGACCCCTCCAGCCGCGCAGCCGCGGCGACCGGGCCGAACGCCGCGATCCCGGCCTGCGCCAGGGCGTCGACGAGGCCGGCGACCAGGGGCGCCTCGGGCCCGACGACGACGAGGTCGGCGGCCTCCTCGCGGGCGAGCGCGACGAGCCCCTCCACGTCGTCCGCGGCCACCGGCGCAAGGCGCGCCTGCTCGGCAATGCCCGGGTTGCCGGGCGCGCAGACGATCTCCGGCTCACGCGGCGACCGCGCCAGCGCCCGCACGATCGCATGCTCCCGCCCGCCCGACCCGACGACGAGGACTTTCATGCGCAGTCGCGGTAACTGGCGAGCCCGCGATCACGAGTTACGTGCCGCTGCGAAGCAGCGCAGTCACGAACCTGCCCAAGCTTGTTGTGAGGGTCGGATCGGCTTCGCTGGCAAGGACGCAGGGAGCGACGCGTGCTTTCTGCACGCGAGCGACCGAGGACACAGTCAGCGGAGTCGAGACGATCCCTCACAACGAGGCGATGAAGTCGTCTATCGGTATCGCGGAAAGCGTCTCGTACTGCGCCGTCCCGCGCGAGCCGAGCTCCAGCGACACGCGGGCCATCGTCGCGTCGTCAGGTGCTTCGACGACGTTGATGAAGTCGAACCGGCCGAGCGTGGCCCACTGGGCCTTCACGCTGGCGCCGAGCTGCTCGAGCTCGCGATTGACCTCGCGGATGCGCTGCGGGTTGTTCTTGATGGTCGCGACGCCTTCGGGCGTCAGCTTGGACAGCATGATGTACGTGGGCATGGCGGCCTCCATGATCGCTTGCGGCGGGTTCTACCCGATTGGCCGGGCTGGTGCCCGGCGCGCACGCCCCGCGCATCCGTCATGCTGGCGGCCGATGCGAAGGCGCGTTGCCCAGATCGTCATTGCGGCGGCGCTCGTCGCGCTCGCGCTCGCAGCGTCCGCGCAGGCGGCGCAGATCCGTGTCGATCGCGGCTGCTACCCCGGAACGGACACGGTGCCCGTGAAGGTCACCGGCGAGGGTTACGTCGGGGGGGAGCCGTTCATGGTGCTGATCGACGGCGGTGTGGTGAGCAGCGGGACGGCTGACGCCGCCGGCAACGTCGCGTTCGAGATGACCGCGCCACCGCCGCCCGAGAGGGGAAAGCAAGCCTACGACGCGGGGTACAAGCTCGAGATCAAGCAGGGCCCTGTCACCTCGAGCACGCAGTTCCGCACGGCTCAGGTCTTCAGCGACTTCAATCCCGGGACCGGCGACCTGGCGACGCTGCGAGTTCGCTTCTCGGCGTTCGGCTTCGGGCTCGCGACCCCGCCGGGCGGTAAGCAGCCGGAGATCTTCGTCCACTACATCGACCCGAAGGGCAAGGCGAGGAAGACGATCTCGCTCGGTCGCGGCAATGGCCCCTGCGGTTCGATTCGCCGAACGGCGAAGCGCAGGCTGTTCCCGTTCCGTCCGAGCGACGGGACGTGGGCGCTCCAGTTCGACACGCAGCGACGCTACGTCAAGGGGACGCCGCGCAGCCGCTTCGTGTGGGATCGCCTGACGTTCGACGTCGAGTAGCTGACGAGGGCGCGTCACGCAGACGACGCGGCGGCGGACTCGCGCGCCGCGACGTCCAGGATCAGCTCTCCGCCGACGTTGTCGACCCGCACGAGGTCACCCTCGGCGTAGCGCCCTTCGAGCAGCCCGATCGCAAGCGGGTCGACGAGCCGCTTCTGGATCACGCGCTTGAGCGGGCGTGCCCCGTAGGTCGGGTCGTAGCCGAGGTTGCCGATCAGCGTGCGCGCCTCGTCGGTCAGCTCGACCTCGATCCCGCGCTCGCCCACCCGCTCGACCAGGCGCGCGACCTGCAGGTCGACGATCTCGCCGATCTGCTCGCGGCTGAGCGAGTCGAACTCGACGATGTCGTCGAGGCGGTTGATGAACTCCGGCTTGAACGTCGCGCGAACCGCGGCCTGGTAGTCGCCGCTGCCCGAGCCGACGTTCGAGGTCATGACCAGGACGGCGTTCTTGAAGTCGACGGTACGGCCCTGGCCGTCGGTGAGGCGGCCGTCGTCGAGCACCTGCAGCAGCGTGTTGAAGACGTCCGGGTGCGCCTTCTCGAGCTCGTCCAGCAGCACCACGCTGTAGGGGCGCCGGCGCACGGCCTCGGTCAGCTGGCCGCCCTCTTCGTAACCGACGTAGCCGGGCGGCGCGCCGATCAGGCGCGAGACGCTGTGCTTCTCCGAATACTCGGAGAGGTCGATGCGCACGATCGCGTCCTGGCTGTCGAACATGAACTCCGCGAGCGCGCGGGCGAGCTCGGTCTTGCCGACGCCGGTCGGGCCGAGGAAAAGGAACGAGCCGATCGGGCGGTCGGGATCCTGCAGACCGGCGCGCGAGCGCCGCAGCGCGCTCGCCACCGCTGAGACAGCCTCCTCCTGGCCGACGACGCGGCGGTGCAGGCGATCCTCCATGTGGACGAGCTTCGCGGTCTCCGTCTCCTCGATGCGGCTGACCGGGATGCCGGTCCAGCGCGCGACGACCTCGGCGATGTCCTCGCTGTCGACGTGCTCCTTGAAGAAGCGCGCCGCGCCCGTGGCGCCGTCCTGAAGGGCGGCCGACTGTGCCTGCTCCAGGCGCCGTTCCAGCTCGGGGATCTCGCCATGGCGCAGCTGCGCGGCGCCTTCGAGGTCGCCCTCCCGCGCCGCGCGCTCGAGCTCACGGTGGGCCTCACCGAGGCGCTGACGCACCTCGTCGGCGCCGGCGATGCGGTCCTTCTCGGCCTGCCACTGCGCCTTCATGCCGGCAGCGCGTTCCTGCAACTCGGCGAGCTCACGCTCCAGCGTCGACAGGCGATCCTTGGACGCGGCGTCCTCCTCCTTGGCCAGCGAGGTCTTCTCGATCTCCAGCTGGAGGCTCCGGCGCTCGACCTCGTCGATCTCCTCCGGCACGGAGTCGATCTCGATCCGCACGCGTGCGGCCGCCTCGTCGATCAGGTCGATCGCCTTGTCGGGCAGAAAGCGGTCTGCGATGTAGCGGTGCGAAAGCGTGGCCGCCGCGATCAGCGCAGAGTCCTGGATGTCGACCTTGTGATGTTCCTCGTAGCGCTCCCGCAGGCCGCGCAGGATCGCGATCGTGTCCTCGACGCTGGGCTCGCTGACGGTCACCGGCTGGAAGCGGCGCTCCAGCGCGGCGTCCTTCTCGATGTGCTTGCGGTACTCGTCGAGCGTCGTCGCGCCGACGGCGCGCAGCTCCCCTCGCGCGAGCATCGGCTTGAGCAGGTTCGCAGCGTCGACGGCGCCCTCTGCGGCGCCCGCGCCGACGATCGTGTGCAGCTCGTCGATGAACAGCACGATCTCGCCGCGCGACTCCTGGATCTCCTTGAGCACGGCCTTGAGGCGGTCCTCGAACTCTCCGCGGTACTTGGACCCGGCGATCATCGCGCCGATGTCGAGCGACACGACCTTGCGGTCGCGCAGCGACTCGGGAACATCGCCGTCGACGATCCGCTGGGCGAGGCCTTCGACGATCGCGGTCTTGCCGACGCCCGGCTCGCCGATCAGGACGGGGTTGTTCTTGGTGCGGCGGGACAGCACCTGGACGACGCGCCGGATCTCCTCGTCGCGCCCGATGACCGGGTCCAGACGGCCCTCGGCGGCGCGCTCGGTGAGGTCGACGCTGAAGCGCCGCAATGCCTCGAAGCGCTCCTCCGCGTTCTGGTCGCTGACGCCGTGCGGCCCGACGACGTCGAGCACCGCCTGCCTCAGCGCGTCAGGCGTCGCGCCGGCGCCGCGCAGGATCTCCGCGGCCTTTGCGCCGGCCTGCTCGGCGAGCGCGAGCAGCACATGGTGGACCGAGACGTACTGGTGGCCGAGGTCGCGCATCACGCTCTCGGCGCGCTGCAGCGCCTGGATCAGCTCACTGGAGACCTGCGACGCCTCGCCGCCGTCGCCCATCGTCGGCAGCCCGCTCAGCGTGGCCGCGAGCTCACGCCTGATCTGCGCCTCGTCCGCGCCGGCCTTGCGCAGGACCGGGAGCACGGCGCCGCCCTCCTGGTCGAGCAGCGAGAGCAGCAGGTGCTCGGGCAGCGCCTGCGGGTTGCGGCGCTGCGCGGCGATCGAGACGGCGGCCTGCACAGCCTCCTGGGTCTTGACTGTAAAGCGGTCGGCGTTCATGTAGATCTAAGTCTAGGCGACTTAGATTTGATGGTCAAGCCGGACCTGCGCCTCAGCGCAGTCGTGTGAAGCGGACGATGGCCTGGTGGCTGGCGTGGCGGCGCGCCGTACCGTCCAGCACCTGCCCCAGCGGCTCGCTCTTCGCGGGCTTCACTCCCAGGAAGGTCAGCTTGAAGCTCTTGCGCTTCCCGAAGATCGTGCCCATCGACAGCCGCTTTGCCGGGAGGGTGAGGGGGTTCGGCCACGCAGGGTCCACGAGCCCGCTGAGCCCCGGGAAGATCTTGCTCTCCGGGCACTCCTTGACCGGGGAGGAGCCACCGGTCACCTTGGATGTCGGCGCCAGCTTCAGCGTGCCGGCCTTCGCGCCGTAGACGAGCTTCATGTCCGCCGACAGCGGGAACGTGGCGTTGCACCCAGGGCGCGTGGCCGGCGTCTCGGTCGCCGTCGGACAGGTCGGCTCGAGGCGGGGCTCGGCCGGCGCCCGCGTCACCAGGCCGTCGTCGACCTCGCGCGCGATCGTGCCGCTGACGGCGAACGACGCATCGCCCACGCGTCCGCTGCGCTGCAGCGTGACGACCTGGCGGCCCGCGACCTTGAAGCGGACGAACTCCATCGTGACGCCCTTCCCGCGTCCGTACGTGACCCTTTCGTCAATCGAAATCTTCTTGATCGCGACGTTGCAGGTGCTCGGCTGCACGCTGGCTCCCCTGGCGCTCGCGAAGGCAAACGCGTCGCCCTCGACGACGACCTTGAAGCGCGCCGTCTCCTGGCCTGGAACCCCGGGAATCGTGGGAATGCCCGGGACACCCGGGACGTTCGGGACTCCCTGCCCGGGTGCCACGGTCGCCGCGGTCGCGAGGAGCCCGAGCGCCGCCACGAGGGCGATGATCGGGCGAAACGTCATCATGCCGGCCGACGGTACGGGCTCCCGCGGACACGGTCAACGCCGAGTCGGGCTCGCCGCCCGCGCCCAGGCGCTGTCAGCCGCCGCTCGGCGTGCGCCGAACGTCAGCCGCCCGGACCATCGCCGTCGAGTGGCGCACGGGCACGAGGTCGGCGCGCAGCGAGCGGCGCACCTCCTCCATCTGCGCCTCGAGCTCGGCGCGCATCGCGCGGCTGCGCTCCTCGAGTTGCTCCATCTGGCGCTGCGCGCGCTCGAGCTTGTGCTCGAGGTCGAGCACGCGCTCGACGCCGGCGAGGTTGAGACCCGCCTCCGTCGTCATCTCCTGGATGCGTCGCAGCCGCTCGACGTCCCGCTGGGAGTAAAGGCGCGTGCCTTTGGGCGAGCGCTGCGGCGCGATCAGCCCGCGCTGCTCGTACATGCGCAGCGTCTGGGGATGCATCTCGGCCAGCTCGGCCGCGACGGAGATCATGAAGACGCCGCGCTGCGCGTCGACGGTGACGCGCGTCGTGGTGATGCGGCGGCGCACGCTCACGACGGGGCGTCCCCAGCCTCAGCGAACAGCGCGGCGCGGGGGTCGGTGCCGTTCATCGTCGCGGACAGCTTGTCGATCAACTCGGACTGCTCGGCATCGAGCGCCTCAGGGACCTCGATGACGAAGCGGTAGTGGATGTCGCCGTCACCCTTCGCGCCGAGCCGCGGCGGCCCCTCGCCGCGCAGCCGCTGGAGCGCGCCGTGCTGGGTGCCGGCAGCGACCCGGAGCGTCTTGCGGCCGGCCAGCGTCGGCACCTCGATGTCGGCGCCGCGCACGGCCTCGGGGATCGTGATCGGCACCTCGACCTCGACGTTGTCGCCCTTGCGCTTGAAGACCGGCGAGGGGTCCACACGCGTCACCACGTACAGGTCGCCGTCCGGCCCGCCTGCGCGCCCCGGCTCGCCCTTGCCGGCGATGCGCACTCGGGAGCCGTCGCGCACGCCCGCGGGGACGTTCACGCGCAGGCGCCGCGCCTTCTGCGCTTGTCCACTGCCGCGACACGTCGCGCACGGCTTCTCGATCACCGCGACGGTGCCGGAGCACAGCGAACACGGCTGGGATATCGAGAAGAGCCCCTGTCCCTGGGACTCGATCCCGCGTCCGCTGCAGCGCGGGCAGACCCTCGGGGCCGTACCCGGAGCGGCGCCCGTTCCGTGGCACGTCGCACACGACGCGAACGAGCTGAGCGTCACCGGAACCTGCACCCCGCGCAGCGACTGCGCGAACCCGAGCCGCACCTCGGTCTCCAGGTCCCGGCCGCGCTCCGGACGCGGGACGCCGCGGCCTGGGGCGCCGCCACCGCCGCCGCCGCCGAACAGGTTCGAGAGGATGTCGCCGAAGGCGCTCGGGTCGAAGCCCGGCCCTCCGGCCGGCCCTCCCTGGCCGCCGAACGGCCCGAACGACCCGCCGCGGTCGTACTGCTTGCGCTTGTCGGAGTCCGACAGCACGTCGTAGGCGTGCTGAACCTCCTTGAAGCGCTCCTCGGCCTTGGCGTTGTCGGGGTTGCGGTCGGGGTGGTACTGGCGCGCGAGCTTGCGGTAGGCCTTCTTGATCGCGTCCGCCGAGGCCTTCTTGTCGACCCCGAGGGCCTTGTAGAGATCCTTCTGTGCCATCGCTCGCTCCGCGGCGGCGTTACGCCGCGACGACGACCTTGGCCGCTCGGACGACGTCGTCGCCGAGGCGGTAGCCGGGCTGGTAGACGTCGATGACCGTACCCGCGGCGACGCCTTCGACGGACTGCTGGGCGACCGCCTCGTGACGGTGCGGATCGAACAGCTCGCCCTTCGGCGAGTCCGGGACGATCCCGACGCGTTCCAGCGCGGCGAGCATCTCGCTCTGCACCAGGCGAATGCCGTCCGTCAGGTGGTGATCGGCGTTCTCGGGCTGGGACTCGGCCGAGGCCAGCGCCCGGTCGAGGTTGTCGATCGACGGCAGCAGCTCCCGCGCGAGGCGCACGGTGCCGCGCGTCTCGGCGAGCCCGGCATCACGCCGCGCGCGCTTGCGCACGTTGTCGAGCTCAGCCGCCGCGCGCAGCCAGCGATCGTGGTAGTCGGGTTCCTCGGCGGGCTCGTCCGGCAGCGCCTCGGCGCCTGCCGGCGCGTCCGGCTCCGCGGCCGCGGGTTCGGAGAGCCCATCGCCCGCGAGCTGGGCGCTCACAGGCGCGGGCTCCTCGACGACCTCGCCGTGGACGGTCTCCTCGGCTTCGCTCATCACTTCGTCTCGTCGACGACCTCGGCGTCGACGACCTCCTCGTCGGCGCCTGCGTCGCCCTCGTCCGAAGCGCCGTTGCCGGACGCCGCGGCCTGCTGCTGCTGGGCGCGCTCGTACATCGCTTCGGAGACCTTGTGGAAGGCGGTCTGCAGGGCCTCGGCCTTGGCGTTGATCGCAGCCGCGTCGTCGCTCTCCAGCGATTCGCGGACGTCCTTGATCGCAGCCTCGATCTCGGTCTTCGAGGACTCGTCCACCTGCTCGGCCAGATCCTTCAGCTGGCGCTCGGCCTGGTAGGCGGCGTTCTCGCCGTTGTTGCGGGCCTCGGCCAGCTCACGCGCGTTGCGGTCCTCCTCGGCGTGCGCCTCGGCGTCCTGGACCATGCGCTTGATCTCGTCGTCGGCCAGGCCGGAGCCGGCCTTGATCTCGATCTTCTGCTCCTTGCCCGTCCCCAGATCCTTCGCCGAGACGGCCAGGATTCCGTTGGCGTCGATGTCGAAGGCGACCTCGATCTGCGGCACGCCGCGCGGCGCCGGCGGGATTCCCGTGAGCTGGAACTTCCCGAGCGACTTGTTGTTCTGAGCCATCTCGCGCTCGCCCTGGAGCACATGGATCTCGACCGACGGCTGGTTGTCCTCGGCAGTCGAGAAGACCTCCGACTTCCTGGTCGGGATCGTGGTGTTGCGCTCGATCAGCTTGGTCATCACGCCGCCCTTGGTCTCGATGCCGAGCGTCAGCGGAGTGACGTCGAGCAGCAGGACGTCCTTGACGTCACCGGCGAGGACGCCGGCCTGGATCGCCGCGCCGACGGCGACGACCTCGTCCGGGTTGACGCCGCGGTGCGGCTCCTTGCCGGTCAGCTCCTTGACCTTCTCCTGGACCGAGGGCATGCGCGTCATGCCGCCGACCAGCACGACGTGGTCGATCGCCGCCGCGCCCTTTTCCTTGGCGTCGTCGAGTGCCTGGCGCACCGGCGCGATCACGCGGTCGAGCAGGTCGCTCGTCAGCTCGTTCAGCTTGCTGCGCGTGAGGCGCGTGTCGAGGTGCTTGGGCCCTGCCGAATCGGCGGTGATGAACGGCAGGTTGATCTGCGACTCCTGCGCCGTCGACAGCTCGATCTTCGCCTTCTCGGCGGCCTCGTAGAGGCGCTGAAGTGCCATCGGGTCGGCGGTCAGGTCGATGCCCTGGTCCTTGCGGAACTCCCCGGCGAGCCAGTCGACGATCGCTTTGTCGAAGTTGTCGCCGCCGAGGTGGTTGTCGCCCGCGGTCGCCTTGACCTCGAAGACCCCGTCGCCGATCTCCAGCACGGAGACGTCGAAGGTCCCGCCGCCGAGGTCGAAGACGAGGATCGTCTGCTCGTCCTCCTTGTCGAGGCCGTAGGCCAGTGACGCGGCGGTCGGCTCGTTGATGATGCGCTTGATGTCGAGCCCGGCGACCTTGCCGGCGTCCTTGGTCGCCTGGCGCTGGTCGTCGTTGAAGTAGGCGGGCACCGTCACGACGGCGCCGTCGACGGCCTCGCCGAGGTAGGCCTCGGCGTCGGCCTTCAGCTTGGCCAGGATCATCGCGCTGATCTCCGGCGGGCTGTACTCCTTGCCGCCCGCCTCTACGCGTGCGTCGCCGTTCTGGCCGGAGATGACCTTGTAAGGAACGATCGACTCCTCCTCGCGCACCTCGGCCTCCTTGCGGCCCATGAAGCGCTTGATCGAGAAGACGGTGTTGGTCGGGTTCGTGACGGCCTGGCGCTTGGCCACGGTGCCCACGAGGCGCTCACCGGAGGCGGTGAACGCGACGACCGACGGGGTCGTGCGGCCGCCTTCGGCGTTCTCGACGACCGTCGGCTCACCGCCCTCCAGGACGGCCATGCACGAGTTCGTCGTGCCCAGGTCGATGCCGATGATCTTGCCCATGTGTTCAGGTGCTCCTTCGGGTCCGGGGTCGTCGCGCGCAAGGTATCGCCTCTATGGCAAGGCGCGCGCAAAATCTAAGTGCGAGTGTAGTAGATCATGCGCCGGGATGGCAACTCGCACCGCGCGGGCCCTGCCGACGACCCATGCGAGAACCGGTCGGTATGCGCACGCAACTCGCATCGCGCGGGCGCTGCCGACGACCCTTGCGAGAACCGGTCGGTATGCGCACGCAACTCGCATCGCGCGGGCGCTGCCGACGACCCTTGCGAGAACCGGTCGGTATGCGCACGCAACTCGCATCGCGCGGGCGCTCCCGACGACCCATGCGAGAACCGGTCGGTATGCGCACGCAACTCGCATCGCGCGGGCGCAGGCGGCGCGAGCGCGAGCGCCTGCGCCGCGGGCCCGTCAGCCGGAGCGCGCGACGAGGTCCGCGAGCACGCGGGCCAAGCGCTCGGCCGCGCCTGGCGCGGTGGCGAGGAACAGCGAGGGCTCGGCGAGCTCGACCTCGAGGACGAGATGGCCGCCGAGCGCGGGCAGCAGGTCGACGCGCGCGTAGGCGAGCGCGCCGAAACGCCCGCTGACGAAGGCCATCACGCGGTCGCCGACCGCGCGCTCGGCCGAGGTCGGCTCGCGCGCCACGATCTCCTCGTCGACGAACAGCCTGTGGCGGACGACCTGCCCATCGCGCAGCATCGGGCCCTTGTGAACCGCGTGCGAGAACTCGCCTCCGACGTAGAGCAGCGCCGTCTCGCCGTGCCCTTCGACGCCGCGCAGGTACGGCTGCACCATCACCGTGCGTCCACTGCGGTGGATGCGCGATGCGAGTGTCGCGGCGTCCTTCTCGGACTCGGGGCCGTGGCGCTCGGTGTCACGCGAGCCCGCCGACTCCGACGGCTTGACCACGACCTCGCCCTCCAGCACCGGAAAGCGCCCGCCTGGCTCGACGAACATCGTCGGCACGACCGGCAGCCCGGCGCCGCGCAGTTCGTCGAGGTAACGCTTGTCGGTCGACCAGGCCAGCACCTGCGGAGGGTTGACGACGCGCCCTGCCCCGCGCGCCCACGCGAGGAACTCCTCACGCCGGCCGACGTAGTCCCAGGTGTTGCGAACGACGACCAGGTCGAAGGCGCCCCAGTCGGCGAACGGGTCGTCCCAGACGACGGGCGCGGCGTCAATGCCCAGCGTCGCCAGCGCGGGAACCAGACGGCGGTCGTCCTCGTCGAGGTCGGGCAGCTCCGCGCAGGTGGCCAACGCGATGCGCCTCACGCCAGTCGTCCCGGACACGTTCGCCGCAGCGCGCAGGCGCGGCACGCCGGGCTGCGCGCGTGGCAGGTCCGTCGTCCGTGGCGCAGCAGGTTGACGTGCAGCTCGAGCTCCGCGCCCGGCGGCGTCAGGCGCAGCATCTCGTCGTGGAGTTCGTCGAACGGCGCACCCGGACGAAGCAGCCCGAGGCGCGTGCCGACCCGTGAGACGTGCGTATCGACCGGGACGTCGCGGCGCGCGTAGGCGAACAGCAGCACGCAGGCCGCGGTCTTGCGACCGACGCCCGGCAGCGCACACAGGAACGCCCGCGCCTCCTCCACCGGGGCATCGCGCATCCACGACAGGTCCAGGTCATCGGGCAGCGCGAGGAGCATCTCCTTGATGCGGCGCGACTTCTGAACGTGCAGCCCACCCGGCCTCAACGCCTCCTCGATCTCGTCGACCGGCGCGTCTCGGACGGCCTGCCATGAGGGAAACCGCTCACGCAGGCGCAGGAAGGCGACATCGCGATTGCGGTCGTTCGTGGACTGGGAGAGAACGGTCAGCACCAGCTCCGCCAGCGGATCGCCGTGCGGCTCCATGACGGGCGTGCCGTAGATCGCCCTGAGCCGCTCGCGCAGCGCGGCTACGCGGCGCGCGGAAGGGCGCTCCCACGAGGCGCGCGGAACCGTGTCGGGTCGGGCGGGCACGGCCCCGGACGGTATCGTGCGCCCGCCGATGCAGTCGATCGTCGAGCACAGCGAGGAGATCGGCGGCCAGCCCGTCTTCTGGCGCTCCGCCGGAGCGTCGGGTGTCCCGGTCCTCTACCTGCACGGAGTACCGACGAGCAGCGACGACTGGCCCGCGTTCCTGGAACGCACGGGCGGGCTCGCGCCCGACCTGCCCGGCTTCGGGCGCAGCGGCAAGCGCGTCGACGGCGACTACTCGATGGAGGGCTGCGACGCGTTCGTCGAACGCTTTCTCGAGCACCTGGACGTCGGCCGCGTGCGCCTCGTGGTGCACGACTGGGGCGTCGCCGGATTGCTCTGGGCGCAGCGCTCTCCTGAGCGCGTCGAGCGACTCGTCGTCATCAACAGCGTGCCGCTGCTGCCGGGCTACCGCTGGCACAGGGTGGCCCGCGTCTGGCGCACACGCGGGCTCGGCGAGCTGTTCATGGGAGCCTCGACGCGCTTTGCCGTCAAACAGGTCCGCGTCACTTCGGCGTCAAGCCCGGCCCGATGCCGGACGCCTGGATCGACGCGATGATGGCGCACTTCGATCACGGCACGCAGCGAGCGATCCTGCGGCTCTACCGCTCCAGCCCGCCGCGGCGGCTGGCCGCCGCAGGCGCGCACCTGGGCGTTCTGGACTGCCCCGCGATGGTCGTCTGGGGTGAGCAGGATCCGTTCATCCCGCCGCGCTTTGCGCAGGACTTCGCGCAGGCACTCGGTGGCCCGGCCGAGGTGCTGAGCATGGCCGACGCCGGCCACTGGCCATGGATCGACCGCCCCGACCTGATCGACACGATCGCCAGGTTCCTCGACGCGGGCGAACCCGGGCGCTCGGCGTGACGCAGTCGCGCGCGCGACTGTGGCTGATCACGGCGCTCGGGTCGCTCGCCTGGCTGCTGATCGACCCGCCGACCCCCGACCTGGCGGCTCACGAGTACCGCGCCGAGCTCGTCGACCTCACGGGATTCGGGATCTGGGAGCAGGGCTGGTACGCCGGTCACCACCTGCCCGGCTACAGCGTGCTGTTTCCGCTCAGCGGTGCGCTGCTCACACCCCAGCTCGTCGCCGCCCTCTGCGCCGTGCTCGCGGCATGGTGCTTCGAGCGGCTCGCACGCGGCTGGTGGGACACGGACGCCGCGACCGCCGCGGCCACCTGGTTCGCAGCGGGCGTGGTGTCAACGCTCGTCGGCGGCCAGCTCGCCTTTGCGGCCGGCCTGGCGCCCGCGCTCGGGGCGCTGCTCGCGGCTCGCAACGGGCGCTTGCCGTTGGCCTCGGCGCTCGGCGCGCTGACCACGCTCACGAGTCCGGTGGTCGCGGCGTTCCTGGTGCTCGCCTGCGGCGCGTGGTGGCTCGGCGGAGTGGCACGTCCGCGCGCTGCTCTGGTCGTCGGCGCGGGAGCGATCGTGCCGGGCCTGATGATCGCGCTGGCCTTCCCGGAGGGCGGGATGCAGCCGTTCGCCTTCTCCTCGTTCTTCTGGTCGTTCGTCGTCGCGATCGCGCTCGGCGCGGGGCTCCCACGGCGAGAGCGCGTGCTGCGCGCCGGCGCCGCGCTGTACGCCGCGGCGCTAATCGCGGGGATCGTGATCGACACGCCGCTCGGCGGGAACCTCGTGCGGCTCGCGGCGGTCTTCGGCGGACCGCTTGCGGCGGGCGCGCTGTGGGAGCGGCGCCGCCACGTCGCGATCGCGGCGCTCGCCGTGCCGTTGCTGTACTGGCAGTGGCTGGCCCCTGTGCGCTCGGTGATCCGAGGCGCCGGCGACCCTTCGAGCAAGCGCGCCTACCACGAGCCGCTGATCGTTGAGCTCGATCGCCGAGCGCGTCTGGAGGGGCCGTTCCGCACCGAGATCCCGTTCACGGCAAACCACTGGGAGACGCGCTACGTGGCCCCGGACCACCCGCTCGCCCGTGGTTGGGAACGCCAGCTCGACGTCAAGCTCAATGGGCTCTTCTACGACGACGAGCCCCTCACGGCGCGGCGCTACCGAGCCTGGCTGGACGCGCTCGCGGTCGGCTACGTCGCGCTGCCGGGGGTCGAGCTCGATCCCGCCGGGCAGAAAGAGGGCACGCTGGTGCGCGCGGGACTCGTTCCCGGGCTACGCGAAGTCTGGCGCAGCCGGAACTGGGTGCTCTACGCCGTCGGGAACCCGCGGGCACTGGCGAGCGCTCCGGCGCGAGTGACCCGTGTCGCCGTCGACGAGCTGGCGCTCACCACACCCCGCGCCGCCACCGTGGACGTGCGCGTGCGCTTTACCCCGTACTGGTCACTCGCGTCCGGCCGCGGCTGCGTGAGCGAAGCGCCCGGCGGGTGGACGCGCGTGCAGCTCGACGGCGCCGGGACGGCGCGACTGTCGATCCGCTTCTCGCTCACGCGCGTCCGCTCTCGATCAGAGCGCTGCTCACGCTGAGCGACTCGAGCGGGCGCGCGTCGCGGGCAGGCGAGAATGAGCGCTCGGAGCGATCTGCCGGGCGGCCCACAGTTTGGGATGCCGGGACGGGCCCGTTAGGATCACGCGCTTGATGGTCGCTCGTCTCCGGTCGCTCTACGGGCGCCTCCTCCCCAACGGGATCTTCGACATCCTGGTGCAGGTGGCGCTGATGCAGGCCACTTACATGGCCTACCGCCTCGTCCGCGGCTGGATCGACGACCCACAGGGCGCGGCGATCGCGTTTCAGAACGGGCGCGACATCATCGATATCGAGCGCTCGCTCGGGCTCTTCTTCGAGCCTGCTCTGCAGGATTTCGTCGGCGCGACGAGCCTCGTCGGAGACGCCGCCTCGTGGATCTATCTCAACGCCCAGGTCACGGTCACGCTCGGCGCGCTCGCATACCTGTACATCTGCCACAACCGCAGCTTCTACTTCGTGCGCAACATGTTCATCGTCTCGTGGGCGATCGCGCTGGCCGGCTATGCGCTCTTCCCGACGGCGCCGCCGCGCTTCTTCCCAGAGTGGGGCTTCGTCGACAGCGTCTCCGCTTTCACGGGCATCCAGGCCGACAGCGTCGCCGTCAACGCGCTCTTCAACCCGTACGCCGCCGTGCCCTCGATGCACGTCGCGTTCGCGCTGATGATCGCGGTGCCGCTGGCGCAGCTCGCACGCCACCGCGTGACGAGGTGGTTCTGGTCGGTGTATCCGATCATCGTGACCTTCGTGATCGTCGCCACCGCCAACCACTTCATCCTCGACGCCGTGCTCGGCGCGATGACCGCCGGCGTCGCCGCGGCGACGGCCGTCTGGCTCGCCCGCGTGCGACCGGCCTGGCGCTTTGCGCCCGCCGGCGTCCGCGTGACCGCCTGATGTCCAGCCCTCCACGCGGACCGCGACGTCCCAGTGCACGCGACGGCGGCGCGGCGCGTCAGCCCGGCGAGCGCCGCGAGTACGTGCGCAGCGCGCTCATCGAGTCGCGACTGACGCCGAACGCGATCTCGATGACCGGGCTCGCGCTGTGCCTGCTGGCCGCGGTGCTCGTCTGGAACGAGCAGTGGGTCCTCGGTGGCCTGGCGTTCATCGTCGGGTCGGTCTGCGACACGCTCGACGGGCGCTACTCGCGGATGTCGGGCAAGGGCACGCCCTTCGGCGCGTTCCTGGACTCGACGCTCGACCGCATCGAAGAGGGCGTCGTCCTCGCGGCCGTGGCCTACACGTTCGCCGCCGACGGGAGGGACGTCGAAGCAGCGCTCTGCGTCCTGGCGGTGCTTGCGTCGCTGATGGTCAGCTACACCCGAGCGCGAGCCGAAGCGCTCGGCGTGGACTGCAAGGTCGGCATCGGCAGCCGCGCCGTTCGCGTCGTCGTGCTTTCGGCCGGGCTGCTGCTGGCTGACGGCCTCGGGCTCGGTGACTTCTCGCTGCTGGCAGCGTCGGTATACGTTCTCGCCGCGATGGGAATCATCACCGTGGCGCAGCGGATACTCCATGTGCGCAGTGAGCTGAATGCCGCCTTCGTCGACGGCGGCGACCTGTAACCCACCCGCCAAGGCGGGGTCTATCCCCCCGGAACTGAATCTTCAGAAGGGAACCTCTCCAGTGAGCACCACCCGCAACGGCGCGGCCTCCAAGACCGCCGCAGCGACGAATGGCAAGGCGCGCTACCAGCGCGACAAGGTCCGCGTTGCGATCATCGGCGTCGGCAACTGCGCGAGCGCGTTCGTGCAGGGCGTCGAGTACTACAAGGACGCCGACGCGCGGGAGCCCGTCCCGGGCCTGATGCACGTCGACCTCGGCGGCTACCACGTGAGCGACATCGAGTTCACCTGCGCCTTCGACATCAACAAGACGAAGGTCGGCAAGGACCTCGGCCAGGCGATCTGGGCCAAGCCCAACAACACGATGAAGTTCGCCAAGACGCCGGCCAAGCTCGGCGCGACCGTCCACCGCGGCATGACGCACGACGGCCTGGGCAAGTACCTCAAGGAGGTCATCACCAAGGCCCCGGGCGAGACCGCTGACATCGTCTCGATCTTGCGCGAGACGCACACCGACGTCGTCGTCTCCTACCTGCCGGTCGGCTCGGAGGCCGCGACGCGCTGGTACGTCGAGCAGATCCTCGAGGCCGGCTGCGGCTTCGTGAACTGCATACCGGTCTTCATCGCCAGCGAGGACTACTGGGACAACAAGTTCAAGAAGGCCGGCCTGCCGATCGTCGGTGACGACATCAAGTCCCAGGTCGGCGCGACGATCGTGCACCGCACGCTCGCCCGCCTGTTCCACGACCGCGGCGTGAAGATGGTGCGCACCTCGCAGCTCAACGTCGGTGGCAACATGGACTTCTACAACATGCTCGAGCGTGAGCGCCTGGAGTCCAAGAAGGTCTCCAAGACGCAGGCCGTGACCTCGATCATGGGTCACGAGCTGCCGCCGGACGACGTCTACATCGGCCCGTCGGACTACGTGCCGTGGCTGACCGACCGCAAGTGGGCGCACATCCGCCTCGAGGGCCAGGCCTTTGGCGACGTCCCGCTCAACCTCGAGATGAAGCTCGAGGTCTGGGACTCGCCCAATTCCGCGGGCATCGTGATCGACGCCGTGCGACTGTGCAAGCTCGCCTTGAACCACGGCGTCGGCGGTCAGCTCGACGGACCGAGCTCCTACCTGATGAAGTCGCCCAAGAACCAGCGCCCCGACGACCAGGCGCGCGAGGACACGGACACATTCATCGCCAAGTACGCCGGCAAGCAGGGCCCGACCTCGCGCCCCAAGGGCCGCACTGCGCCGAAGCCCAAGAAGGCACTCGCCAGGAAGACTGCGGCGACGAAGGCCGCGGCCGCCAAGGCGTAGCCGCTCCTTTCACTCTGATCGTGCCGACGGCCCGCCATGGTGGCGGGCCGTCGTGCGTTCGGGACGGCAGCGCGGGCCGAGGTAGGCTCGCGCCATCGAGGCCGCCGACCGATTCTTCGAGGACCTCCCCGCCTTCGACGCGTTCGACGGCGTCGTCGAGGCAGGCAATTACCGCCCGCTTCCCGACGACCGGGCGCTCGCGACCGCGGACGTCGTCGGATCGACGCAGGCGATCGCCGAGGGGCGCTACAAGGCCGTGAACATGGCCGGCGCGGCGGTCATCTCGGCGATCCGCAACGCGGTCGGTGGCCGCGAGCTGCCGTTCGTGTTCGGCGGCGACGGGGCGCTCGTCGCGCTCGCCCCGGCCGACCACGACGCGGCGCGTGCAGCGCTCGCCGAGCTCCAGACTTGGGCCCGCGAGGAGCTCGCGCTGGGCCTACGCACTGCGCTCGTCCCGGTCGCCGAGATCCGTGCCGCGGGACAAGACGTGCGCGCCGCGAAGTTCCGCGTCGCTCCCGGAGTCTCCTACGCGATGTTCTCCGGCGGCGGAGCTGACTGGGCCGAGCGCGAGATGAAGGCTGGCCGATTCATCGTGCCGCCCGCGCCGCCCGGCGCGCGCCCGGATCTGACAGGGCTGAATTGCCGCTGGAACGCGCTCCGCGCCCGCAACGGGACGATCGTGTCGATCATCGCTGTGCCCCGCGATGCGGACCGCACCGCGGACTTCGAACGACTGGTAGCCGAGCTGCTGGCCCTCCTCGGTGATCAGGATGGTGGCGGGCACCCGGTCCCGTCTGCGGGCCCGAGGTTCGCCTGGCCACCGGAGGGGATCGGATACGAGGCCCGAGCCACCGCCAGACCCGGGCGACGACTCTTCGCGCGTGCGCTGATTCTCTACATGGTCGGGCTCGCGAAGCTGTCAGATAGCGGGAATCGCCCAATCGGCGGCTTCGACGCGCGGCGCTACCGCAGCGACACGGCGCGCAACTCGGACTTCCGCAAGTTCGACGACGGGCTGAAGCTGACCGTCGACGTCAGCGAGGCGGTGTGCGGCGAGATCGAGGCGCTATTGCGGCATGGATCGCTCGAGGGGACCTGCCGCTACGGCATCCACCGCCAGGACGACGCGCTGGTGACCTGCATCGTCCCGTCGTTCAAGGAGCGCAACCACATGCACTTCATCGACGGTGCCGGCGGCGGCTACGCGATGGCCGCAGCGATGCTGAAGGCTTCGGCTGACTGACGGGTCCCGTCGACCGCGCTTCGAATGTCAGCGCGCGCCGGTCGGTGGAGGCACGGCAAGTTGACGGCAGATCGCGCGGGCCGTTCCGACAGGGATCTCGTTGTGCCGCGGGACCGGAGCCCGCAGGTCGCGCGTCGCGTTCCCCCACACGGCGTGATTGGTGCCCTCCCGCAACAAGGTGCAGCCGTTTCCAGCAAGGTGCCTCTCAAGCGCGCGGCGCTTCAAGCCGCGGCAACGTCAATAGTGACCTGCTCGGCGTGCCCGCCGCCGATAGGCGGCTCGCGACCTTCGTCGCGGTACGAGGCGATCATCTCTCGCGCAGCGTCGAGCAACATTGCGCGAGCCTCCTCGACCGTGCGACCGCAGGTCACCACAGCCGGCCACTCTGCGAGTTGGGCCATCGTCCAGCCGTCCTCGTCAGGAGTGAAAACAGCGGTCAACGTCAGCGAATCGGCCATCCCGCGAAAGTATGCAGCACCGACGCGTCAGGATCGACGTACCGACTGCGGCAGGAGGCGCTCGGATAACCCCTATTCTCGCCCGCGTGCCAGAGCGCTTCGCGATCGCGCAGGTCGCGCCGTATCCGTTGGAGCACCCGCACGAGGTCACCGAGGCCGTCCGGGAGGTCAGCGACGAGCTGGCGCGGCGCGGGCACCGCGTTCTGATCGTCGCGCCGTCATCGTCTGCGGCGCTCGTTCGGGAGGGACGCAAGCTCTCGCGCGAAGGCGGCGAGAAGCTGCTCACGCGGGCTGAGGGCGAGCCGCTGGTGGTCGCCGTGGGCGAGGCCGCGCTGCCGCTCGCGGGACGCGGCCGCGCGACGCTGCCGCTCGACGTGACGCGCACGCTCGCCGACCTCTTCGAACACACGCCGCTGGACCTGTGCCACGTTCACGAGCCGTTCGCGCCGAGCGTGTCGGCGGCGGCGCTGCGCGTCTCGCGCGCGCTCAACGTGGGCTCTTTCCACGCCCCGCAGGAGCGCCTCGTCGCCACCCAGGTCACCCGCAAGGTCGTCGAGCTGGTACTCGGCCGACTCGACGCGCGCACCACGAGCTATGCGACGACTGCGGCGCTGATGGAACGCCACTTCCCTGCGCGGTACGACGTTCTGGCGCCGGGCGCCGCCCGGGTGGCGCGCGCCCTGCGTCCCGCCGGCGAGCCGGTGCGCATCGCCTTCACCGAGGACGAAGAGCGACCCGCGCTGCGGCTGCTGCTGCGGGCGCTGCGCAGCATCGACGCCGAGGAGTCCTGGGAGCTCGTCGTGCGCACTGCGCTCGGGCCCTCGTCGACCCCCCTGCGGGCCGACCTGCGCGAGCGCGTTCGCTACGTCGACGCCGCGCGGACGCCGCTCGAGGAGCTGCTCTCGGGAGCAGACGTGTTCGTCGCCGCGTCGGCCGGCGCGGAGCCTCGGCCCGCCCTGCTCGCGCGCGCCGCCGCCGCCGGTGTCGTGCCGGTCGCCTCGCGGCTTCCGGTCTACGAGGAGGTGCTCGGTGACGGCGAGCGCGGACTGCTGTTCGACCCGCGCGACGGCGCGGTGCTGGCCGAGCAGCTCTCACGCGTGATCGACGACGACGCGCTGCGCGCGCGGCTCAGCGCGGCCGTGGAGCCGCGCCCGTGGACGCAGGTCGCCGACGAGGTCGAAGCGCTCTACGAGCGCGTCGCGTCGCGTCGCAAGCAGGACCGCGCGTCGCCCCAACTGCGCCGGCGCGTGGCGCGCAAAGCGCTGATCGACGTCGACCTGCACATGCACACCGACCACAGCCACGACTGCGCCACGCCGGTCGAGGTGCTGCTTGCCACCGCGCGTGAGCGCGGGCTCGGCGCGATCGCCGTGACCGACCACAACGAGGTCTCAGGCGCCTTCGAGGCGCAAGCGAAGGCCGAGGAGTACGGCGTCAAGGTCATTGTCGCCGAGGAGGTCAAGACGGCCAGCCAGGGAGAGGTGATCGGGCTCTTCCTGAGCGAGAAGATCCCGCGCGGGATGACGATGCAGGACACCGTCGCCGAGATCAAGCGCCAGGGCGGGCTCGTGTACGTGCCGCATCCGTTCGACCGCATGCACGCGGTGCCCGACTACGAGCACCTGCTGGACATCGTCGAGTCGATCGACCTGATGGAGATCTTCAACCCGCGTGTGGCGATCGGCGCCTTCAACGAGGAGGCGGCGCGCTTTGCGGCGAAGTACCGGATCCCGGCGGGCGCCGGATCGGACGCCCACGTCGCCCAGGGCCTTGGCACGGCACGCGTGCGGATGCACGACTTCGACGGCCCCGACGAGTTCCTCGCGTCGATCCAGCAGGCCGAGATCATCACGACGCCCACCAACTACGTCTACGTGCAGGCGCTGAAGTTCCTGCAGACGCGAGCCACGCCCGCCGGAGCACGCAAGGCGGTGCGCGAGCGGCGCGTCAAACGGGCGGCGCGCAAGGGCTGATGCAGGGCGAGGGAAACGTTCCGGGACCGCCGAATCCCGGAGCACCCGTGCCTGCCACAGATGACGACATCCGCGAGAAGTACCTGGAGCGCGCGATCCGCGAGATCAACTCGCTGACGCGCGACCTGCAGGCCTGCCGACACTGCCCGCGCGGCAGCCTGATGCCGGTGCTCGGCTCCGGCCACCCGCAAGCCGACGTGCTGCTGCTCAAGCACGCGCCGCAGGCTGCGGAGATCGAAGAGGGCGTCGCCTTCTACGGTCGCTCGGGCACCGCGCTGCGCAAGTCGCTCGGCCGCCTGGACATCGACCCGCTCGCCGTCTACGGCACGCTATCCGTCAAGTGCCCGGTCGGTGACGGATCGCTGGCCGACCCGGCGTGCGTCTCACGCGTCGCCGAGGAGATCGCGATCGTCCAGCCGCGAATCGTCGTCGTGATGGGCGAGGACGCGCTCGCGGCGCTCAACGATCTCGATCTGCCGCTCGCGCAGCCCGTCGCCTGGCGCCCCGGCGAGATCCAGCAGCTGACCCCTTCGATCGAGGCGCTCGTCACGCCGAACATCGACGAGTCCCTCGACGAGGACGGCGCCAAGCGCGCCTTCTGGCAGGCCTTCCGCACGCTCGGCGAGTGGTGGGCCGATCTGCCGCCTTATTGATCGCCGCTCAGATCTCGGCGGCTTCGTCCTCATCCAGCGGCACGTCCTCGTGCTCGTCGAGGCGGCGCAGGAACTCCGCCTCCGGGCCGGCGTGCGACAGCACCTCCTCGAGTTCCTCGTCTTCGCGCTCGAGCTCCTCGCGCGCGAACTCCTCAGGGTCGACCTCAGGATGCTCGAACATCAGCCGATCGTATGCCGCCCGCGCGCTCGTGTCGAGTCCCGCGCCGTCCTCACAGCTGGTCGAGGATGCGCCCCGCGCCGCGCATCACCCAGGTCTCCTCGATGACTTCGATCAGACCCTCGCGCAGCTCGTAGAGCCCCGTACAGCGCAGCGTCCCCGACGGCCGGCGCACCGTCGCGGCGATCGCGATCTCCAGGCCGCGACCGCGCACCGCGCGTTCGACCGTCGTCGTCGCGTCGTGATGCAGCAGGCGCAGCAGCGCGACGAACTCGTCGCGACCGAGCTCGCGATCCTCGTGCATCAGGTGTATGCGCACGCCGGGCCGCAGCTGCGCGGCGATCGAGTCCCACTCGCCGCTGCGGCGCGCCCGCCAGAGCCTGTCGACGGCGTTCATATCTCCAGCACGATCTTGCCGAGCTTGCCGCCCGCGGCGAAGTGGTCGTAGGCAGCGGCGACCTCGTCGAGCGAGTAGGTCGCGGCGACGGGGACGCGCAGCGCGCCGCGCTCCAGCAACGGCAGGACGTAGCGCTCCACCGCGCGGGCCGTCTGCGCCTTCTCCTCCAGCGGCCGCGCGCGCAGCGTCGACCCGCCGATGCGCAGCCGCGCGCCCATGACCGCGAGCAGGTTGACCTCAGCCTTGAAGCCGGCGCCGACGCCGATCACCACGACCCGTCCGCCGGGCGCGAGCGCGCGCAGGTTGGCCTCAAGGTTCGGCGCCCCGACGAGCTCCAGCAGCACGTCGTAGGGGCCGGCTTGCGGGGCCTCCTCGGGAGCCAGCACGGCGTGCGCGCCGAGCCCGGCGACGGCTTCGCGCAGCTCGGCGTTGCGCACCGACGCGGTCACGTGCGCGCCCGCCGCGGCGGCAAGCTGCACCGCGGCGGTACCCACGCCGCCCGCGCCGCCGCTGATCAGCACGCGCTCGCCCATCGCGAGGGCGGCCTGCGTGAACAGCGCGTCGTGCGCGGTCGTGAAGACCTCCGGCACGCCGCCCGCGGCGGGCCAGTCCAGAGCGCCGGGGACAGGCATCGCCTGACGTTCGTGGACGACGCAGAGCTCGGCCTGTCCGCCGCCGCCGGCGATCGCCATGACACGATCACCGACCTCGAAGCGCGTCGCGCTCGGGCCCAGCGCCGCGACCTCACCGGCGAGCTCAAGCCCGGGAATGTCCGGCGGCGAACCGTGCGGGGCGGGATAGGCGCCGCGCTTCTGCAGCTGGTCAGCGCCGTTCAGCCCCGCTGCGCGCACGCGGACGAGAAGCTCGCCGGCGCCGGGCTGCGGGTCGGGGTGCTCTGCGACGAGGACCTCACCGTCGCGGATCGTGGCGGCGCGCATGGCGCGGCAGTCTAGATCGCGGCGGTACTACGCTCCCGGCTGATGGACCTCCTGGCAACCGAGCAGCGCGTCCTCGGCTGCCTGCTGGAGAAGCAGCGCACCACGCCCGACCAGTACCCGTTGACGTTGAACGCGCTGCGCTTGGCGTGCAACCAGGCGACGAACCGCGACCCGGTCGTCGACTACGACGACACGACGGTGCGCGACGCGCTCGAACGCCTCAGCCGCCGGCGCTACGTGCGCTACGCCAGCAGCCAGGGCAGCCGCGCCTCGAAGTACCGCCACCTCGTGAACGTGGCGCTGGACATCGCCCCGGGCGAGCAGGCCGTGATCGCCGTGCTGCTGCTGCGCGGAGCGCAGACCCCGGGAGAGCTCAAGCAGCGGACCGATCGCCTGCACCACTTCGCCGCGCTCGACGACCTGCACGCGACGCTCGATCACCTGGCGGGTCGCGACCTCGTGCGCTCGATCGGGCGCCGCCCGGGTCAGAAGGAGGATCGCTGGGAGCACCTCCTCGGCGAGGGCGACGACGCCGTTGACCTCGCGGCCGCGCAGCCCTACCGCGAGCAGGCGCCCGCTCCTTCCGCCGCCTACGCCGCGAGCGAAGCCGGCGATGTCAGCCGCGCAGGAACACAGGACGGGCGAATCGCGGCGCTGGAGGCGCAGGTTCGCGCGCTGCGCGACGAAGTCGACGCGCTGCGTGCGGTGGTCGACCAGCTGACCGGCTGAGCCCGCGCGAGCGTGTCCCGTGCTGGACACGCGGTGTCGCAGCCGCGGGCCCGCGCTCGGTGTAGGGTCGGCGGCGGGGCGCCGTGGCGTGCGCGAACGCGACGCGCCGGCGCAGGGTCCGGAGAGTGAAGTGTGGAGGGGTGCAAGTGGCCGCGACGAGCGCAGTGGATCCAGCACGGTCCGCCGGCCCGAGCCCGCTGCCCCGCTCGCCTATCGCCGGCCGCGTCACAGAGCGCCGGATGCCGACGCCGCGGCGCGTACTGGCGATCTCCTCGCTCGGCGTCTTCATAGCGTTCGTCGACGCCACGATCGTCAACATCGCGTTCCCCGACATCCGCAGCTCGTTCCCGCAGACGAGCCTGTCGGGCCTGTCGTGGGTGCTGAGCGCCTACAACATCGTGTTCGCGGCGTTCCTGGTTTCGGCGGGGCGGCTCGCGGATCTCGTCGGCCGCAAACGCACGTTCATCTGGGGCCTGTGGGTCTTCACGATCGCCTCCGGGGTGTGCGCCGCGGCTCCCTCGGCGAACGCGCTGATCGCCGCACGCGTGATCCAGGCACTCGGCGCCGCGATGCTCATCCCGTCGTCGCTGGGCCTGGTCATCGCCGCGTTCAGCGCCGAGCACCGCGCGCACGCGGTCGCGCTGTCAACCGCGGTCGGCGCGCTCGCCGCCGGCATCGGCCCGTCGCTCGGCGGATTCCTGGTCACCGCAGCCGACTGGCGGCTGGTGTTCGTGGTCAACATCCCCGTCGGCATCGCCGCCATCGTGCTCACCGACCGGTACATCATCGAGAGCCGAGCGCCAGGACGGCGGCGGATCCCCGACCTGCTCGGCTCGGTGCTCTTCGCGATCTCCACGGCGCTGCTGGTGCTCGGGGTCGTCCAGGGCCCGGACTGGGGCTGGACGAGCGCGAAGGTGCTCGGAGCCTGGGCGGTCTCCGTGCTGCTCGGCATCGTCGTCGTGCGCCGCTGCCGGTGGCACCGCTCGCCGGTCATCGACCTGGCACTTCTGCGAATCCGTGCGTTCACCGTAGCCAACGCGATGACGATCGTCGGCGGCGCGGCGTTCTTCGGCTACACGCTGTGCAACGTCCTCTTCCTGACGTCGGTGTGGCGCTACTCGATCCTCGACACCGGCCTCGCGCTCACGCCGGGGCCGGTGGTGGCCGTGCTGGTCGCCGCCCCGTCGAGCCGGATCGTCGAGCGCGTCGGGCCACGTGCGGTGCTCGTGCCGGGCGCGTTCATCTGGGGCGGCGCCGTCTTCTGGATGGTCGCTCAGGTCGGGCTGACGCCAGACTTCGTGTCCGAGTGGCTGCCGGGAATGGTGCTGCTGGGCATCGGCGCGGGGATGTGTCTGCCGAACCTCACGGGCGCGGCCGTGGCGGCCGCCGCCGGCGAGAGCTTCGCGACCGCCTCGGCGCTCAACTCGGTTGCGCGCCAGCTGGGCGCGGCCATCGGAGTGGCGACGGTCGTGGCGATCATCGGCACGCCGTCGCCCGCCGAGGCGCCGGACACGTTCGACAGCGGCTGGACCTTCTCGGCGATCTGCTTCTTCGTCGTCGGTACGGGCTGCATCTTCCTCGGGCGCCGCGGAGCGCTGGCCGGCGGCGCGGAGACGCCGTCCCTGCGCCATGCCGCGCGCGAGGTCATGCGCGACCAGGGGCCAGGCGAGCGCGAGGCACTCGCGCCCCTGGAGTCCCGTCCGCACGGCCCGGTCGTGGCCGCAGAGGCGCCGCCGCGACCCGAAACCACCGCGGACTTCCTGGCAAAGGTTCCGATGTTCGCCGATCTTCCGGGCGAGCTGCGCGAGCGCGTCGCGGCCGGCGCGCGGCCCGTCAACCTGGCGGCCGGCGAATGGCTGTTCCGCGAGGGTGACGCGGCGAGCGGCCTGTTCATCGTGCGTGCCGGGCGCCTGGAGGTCGTCAGCGAAGGCCCCGCCATGGCGACCCTGCGTGTGCTGGGACGCGGCGCGGCCGTCGGTGAACTGGCGCTGCTCACCGGCGAGCCGCGCTCGGCGTCGGTCCGCGCGACGAGGGACAGCGACCTGATCGCGATCGACCGCGAGCCGTTCGACGCCCTCCTGGACGAGGCTCCCGAGGTGTCGCGTGCGCTCAGCCGGTCGCTGGCCGCTCAGCTGCGCGCCAGTCGCGCGACGGTCGAGACAGCGCGGCCGCGGCCGAGCACGATCGCGCTGCTTCCCGCCGGCGACGGCATCCCGGCCCGTGACATCGCCGCCCGGCTGGCGCGCGAGCTCTCGCGCTACGCCGCCGTCGCGGCACTCGACGGCAGCGAGACGCCGGCGCCTGAGCCGGGCGCGTCGTCGCTGGCGGCGTTCGGCCCCGTGCTCGACCGCGCCGAGGAGACCGGCGACGCGGTGCTCCTCGTCGCTGGGCCGCCCGGTGGCGGGGATGCATGGACCGACTTCTGCCTGCAACAGGCCGATCGCGTCCTTCTCCTGACCGCCGGCGGCGATCCGGCGCACGTGCAGCTCGACCGGCCCGAGCTGCGCGGCTGCGACCTGGTCGCATACGACGTCGTCCAAGGGTCCGGCGCGCTGGCCGGATGGGCCGAGCTCCTCGATCCGATCGAGACCCACGCGATCGACCCGCGTGATCTCGACCGGGCCGTGGGCCGGCTGGCCCGCCGGCTCGCGGGGCGATCGGTCGGCGTGGTGCTGTCGGGCGGCGGCGCGCGCGCGCTGTCGCACATCGGCGTCCTCGAGGAGCTGCTGGCCTGCGGCGTGACCATCGATCGCGTCGCGGGCGTGAGCATGGGCGCCTTCATCGGCGGCATGTTCGCCGCGGGCATGGATCCCCAGGAGATCGATTCGTGCTGCTTCGAGGAGTGGGTGCGCCGGAGTCCGCTGCGCGACTACACGCTGCCGCGCCACGCGCTGATCCGCGGGGACCGCGCCGAGGCGATGCTCCGGCGGACCTTCGGGACGGTCGCGATCGAGGAGCTCGAGCGCAGCTTCTTCTGCGCCAGCGGCGACCTGCGGCGCAGCGAACTCGTCGTGCACCGCTGGGGTGGCCTGGTGGACAGGATCGGTCCGAGCATCGCGATGCCGATCCTCGGACCGCCGCAGGTGCGCGACGGGCGCGTCCTGATCGATGGCTCGCTCATCGACAACCTGCCCGTCGGCACGATGGCGGCGCTCGGCGAGGGCCCGATCATCGCGGTGGACGTCAAGGCGTCGATCGAGCGCGCGGCGCCCAGAGCGTCGGGCTCCGGCGACGACGTCGGTACCCGCGCACGCCGCTATGCCGGGGGCGGCGGCAGCCCGCCCGGTCTGGGCGAGACGATCGCCCGCGTGCTGCTGCTGGGGAGCTCGAAGACCTCCGAGGCGGCCCGCCGACACGCCGACCTGGTCATCAACCCGCGCGCCGAAGGGATCGGACTGCTCGAGTTCCACCAGCTCGACCGGGCGCGCGAGGCCGGCCGCGAGGCGGCGCGCGAGGCGCTCACGGACGCGCCCGAGCAGCTCTTCGGCTGAGCCTGCGGCGCGCCCCGCACGCGAAGTCAGGTGAAGCGCTCGACGCCACTGCGCGGCGTCCTCGTTGCCCTCGCCCTCCGACCGCACGAAGTTGTCATCGACGCCGGCCGGCCGCAGCACGCGGACCTCCCGCGTGTGCGCAACCCGTCACTGGCCGCTCGTCATCCGGGGCGTGCCGATTTGTGCTCTTCGCGGTGTGGGTAACTCGTCAGAGTTGGTTGGGTCGCGCGCGAGTGTCGAGTTGTGCGCGCCCGGGATCACCGTGCGCGCTCAGATCGACGCTGTTGCTGCGCCTCGGAAGTGCAGCGGAGCGCTCACGCCCGCTCGATCAGCGCGACGCACTCGATGTGCGGCGTCTGCGGGAACATGTCCACGGGGCGCACGCGCACCAGTTTGTACCCGGCCTCGACGAGCTGCGCGGCGTTCGGCGCGAGTGTCGTCGGGTTGCAGGACACGTAGACGATGCGCTTCGGTGAGGTCTCGGCGATGCGGGCCACGACCTTGCTCGTCAGCCCCGCGCGCGGCGGGTCGACGACCACGACGTCCGGCCGGTCGCGCCGCTCGATCAGGTCCTTGAGCACGGGGCGCACGTCGCCGGCGATGAAGCGCGTGTTGGCGATCTCGTTGGCGCGAGCGTTGGCCTGGGCGTCCTGGATCGCGTCCTCGACGATGTCGACGCCGAGCACCTCGGCAGCGCGCGGCGCGAGCGTCAGGCCGATCGTCCCGATCCCGCAGCAGAGGTCGTAGACGCGCTCCCAGCCCTTCAGCGCCGCGTACTCGTGCGCAACGCCGTAGAGGCGCTCGGCCATCTCGGTGTTCGTCTGGAAGAAGGCTTCGGAGCTGAGCGAGAAGCGCAGCCCGCAGAGCTCCTCCTCGATCCGCGCAGCCCCTGCGAGCAGCTCGTCGCGGCCGCCGTGCGTGGTCTCGCTGACGCCTGCCGCCTGCGTCCAGATGAGCGAGTCGACGTCGTGCAGCGCAGCGACCAGCGGCTCCGGGTCGAGCGCACCCGGCGAGGTGACGACGCGAACCTGGATCTGCCCGGTGCGCCGCCCCTCGCGCACCACGAGGTTGCGCAGAAAGCCGACCTGCGTGCGGCGGTCGTACGCGACGGCGCCGAGATCGCGGAAGACCTGCAGCACGCGGCGGCGCACGTCGTTGCCGCGCTCAGACGCCAGCAGGCAGTCCTCCAGAGCCTCGATCCGCTCCCACGAGCCCGCCACGTGGAAGCCGCAGACGAGCTCACCGCCGTCACCCGTCCCGAACGAGTACTCGAGCTTGTTGCGGTAGCGCCACTGCTCGACCGCGGGGACGATCGGCTCCATCTCAAAGCCGTCGAGGCGTCCGATGCGGCGCAGCGCATCCTCGACCTGCTCAGCCTTGATGGCGAGCTGGCGCTCATAGGGCAGCACCTGCCACGGCGCGCCGGGATGGTCGGTGGTGGCCGGGATGCGGTCGGGCCCAGGCTCGATGACCTCGAGCGTCCGCGCCTCGGCGTAGTCACGCTTGCGCTTCGTGATGACCGCGCGCACGAGATCGCCGGGGATCGCATCGCGCACGAACACGACGTAACCACGCTCACCGAGCGGCACACGCGCGACGCCGTTGCCTCCGAACGCGAGCGACTCGATGCGCAGATCGAGCTCTTGTCCCATGTCGGGCTTGCGGTCGGCGGCCTGCGTCGTCACCTGGTCAGGATGACAGCCTGGCAGCGAGCGGCCGGCGCGCGCCTACTTCTTGGTCACGCGCAGCTTGTCGACCTCGGCCAGCAGGTCGTCGAGCTGGCGCCGCCCGGCCTGCGCGATGCGCTGGCCCAGCTCCTGGGCGTCGGACGGCATGATTCGACCGTGCCGTACCGCTTCGTCGAGCGCGTCCTGGAGCCGCTCAACGGTGAGGACGAGGTGCTCGGCGAACAGGTCGCGCAGCGTCCCGAGGCTGTCGAACAGCGCGATGTCGCGGGCGGCCTCACTCTTTGTTCGAGCGACCGCCGTGCGCTTGCTGCGGCGCTGCGCCGGCGGCGCCTTGACGCGCGGCTTGGCCTTCGCCGCGGGCTTGACTGCCGCCGTCTTCTTCGCCGCGGGTTTCGAGGCCGCCTTGGCGGGGGCTTTCGCGCGCGTTGCCCTGGCTGCCGGCTTCGCGGTCGCAGGCTTGGTCTTCGGCGCGGCCTTCGCGATCGTCGCCTTCGCCTTCGCCTGCCCCGTCGTCTTGCGCGCCGCCATCGTCTCCGTCCTCAGCTCCCGTCGAGCAGCCATTCGAGCATCGCCTTCTGGGCATGGCGGCGGTTCTCCGCCTGGTCCCAGATCCGCTGCCGCGCACCGTAGAGCACATCGGCGGTGATCTCCTCGCCGGGATGCGCGGGCAGGCAGTGGAGCGCGATCGCCCCGGGCGCAGCACCATCCAGGAGCGCGTTGTCGAGCCTGTAGGGCTCCAGCGCCGCGCGGCGCTTGTCGGCCGTGTCCTCGTCGCCCATCGAGACCCATACGTCGGCGTAGATCGCGTGCGCTCCCGCGACGGCGTCGTAGGGATCGTGCGTCCGCGAACCGCCGCAGCCGGGCTCGAGGCCGTAGCCGAGTGGCGAGGCGACCGCGACGTCCAGGCCGGCGATGCCGCCGACCAGGCAGAGCGAGCGGGCGACGTTGTTGCCGTCACCGACGTAGGCGAGCTTCAGTTCGCTGAGCGGAGTGTCGGGGAACGCCTCGCGCAGCGTCACCAGGTCGGCGAGCGCCTGCGAGGGGTGGTGGCCCGCCGTCAGCATGTTGAAGACCGGGATCGAGCCTTCAGCCGCGAGCTCCTCGAGCAGCTCGTCGGCGCCCGTGCGTACGCCGACCGCCTGGACGTGAGCGGACAGGATCCGGGCGGTGTCCTTGACCGACTCCCCGCGGGAGAGCTGCATCTCGTCGGGGCGCAGCAGCATCGGGTGGCCGCCGAGCTCGACGATTCCCGCCTCGTAGGAGAGGCGTGTACGCGTGCTCGGCTTCTGGAATATCAGCGCGACGGTCGTTCCCGCCAGCGCCTGCGATGAGCGTGGCGCGGCCTTCAGCTCCAGCGCGCGGTCGAGCAGCGCGTGCAGATCGTCCCCGGAGAGCTCGGTACCGGTGAGCAGGTGCCTCGGCAAGCGCGGGAAGATAAGGCATCGCGCCCGGTCGTCCAACGCCGCTGCGCCTCCCAGCAATGCTCCGCGTCCTGACCTGGAACCTCTTCCACGGCCGCTCGGTCCCTGACGTCCCGCGCCCACTCGCGCGTGAGTTCGCGCGGACACTCGCCGGATGGGAGTGGGACGTGGCGCTGCTTCAGGAGTGCCCGCCATGGTGGCCGCAGGCGCTGGCCCGCGCGAGCGGCGCCCACGCCTACAGCGCGCCGACGAGCCGCAACCAGCTGCTGCCGCTGCTCAGGCCACTGGTTTCGCGCCGCCCGGACATCGTCAAGTCCTGGGGCGGGGGCTGCAACGCGATCCTCGTGCGCGGGGCCCCAGCGACAGCGCACGCCCGGCGGCGCCTGCGGCTGAGTCCCGAGCGCCGCGTCATGCACGCGGTGCGGCTTGTGAGCGGCGTCTGGATCGGGAACGTCCACGCGCAGGCGCACAGAATCAAGTGGGCCCAAGCCGACATCGACGAGACTGCGGCGACGCTGCTGTGCCGGTGCGGCGACGAGCCGGCCGCTCTCGGCGGCGACCTCAACCTGCGCAAGCCCGTCGTGTCCGGATTCGCAAGCGCCGGCGGCCATGTGCTCGACCACGTCTTCGTGCGCGGACTCGATGTGGCGGAGCGAGCGCGGACGCTGGAGCGCGGCGGGCTGTCGGACCACATGCCGGTGGTTGCGACGCTACGTTGAGCTGCGATGCCGTTCGCGCTTCTACTAGCCGTCGCCGACGAGGTCAGGTCGACCGAAACGGTCGCTCCCAATGCCGGGCTGGCGGTCGGCACGATCCTGTACGTCGCGATGATTCTCCTCGCCGTGGTCCGCGTTGATCGCGCGGCCCATTACGCTTGCTCTCATGTGTCGCAACATCCGCACGCTCCACAATTTCGAACCCGCCGCGACGACGGACGAGGTGCGCGCCGCCGCCGTCCAGTACGTGCGCAAGGTCAGCGGGTCCACGAAACCCGCGCGCGCCAACGCCGCTGCCTTCGACCGTGCGGTCGAGGAGATAGCTGACGTCACGATGCGGCTGCTCGAAGAGCTCGTGTCAACCGCGCCGCCGAAGGACCGCGATGTCGAGGCGGCAAAGGCGCGCGCTCGCGCCCAGAAGCGCTTTGCCGCGTAGCCGCCCGGCCCGCTACACCCAGCGCCGCAGGCCGAACCCCCGCGCCACCATCAGCGCGCGCTCACCCAGCGAGCCGCGCCTGGGCAGCAGCCCCACCTGCACCGCGGCGTCGTAGCCGTCGAGGAACACGCGCACCCGCCAGAGCCTCTCGCCGGGCGGGTCCAGCTCGCAATAGAGCACGGCGTGAACGAGCACATATCGGCCGCTCGCGGTCACGCCCTCCAGCTCGCCGAGATGTGTGCCGCCGATCTTCACCGGCGCACCAACAAAGCGCCCGCGCATCAGGCGGGCGCCAGCCGTCTCGACCTTCGCGTCGGGAAACGCCTCCCAGAGCTGCGCGGCGTGGTCGGCCAGCGCGTCGGGGCCGTAGAGCGGCTCGGCGCAGAACGGGTCCTCCCAGTGCAGGTCGGGGGCGCACATCTCCCGGAAAGCCCCGCGCCGGCGCCCCATCCAGGCGCCCTGGAGTGCGTCCAGCAGCGCCTCGCCCGCCGGCGGCGCCTCGTCGCGCTCGTCCTCGGTCACGACGACACGCCCAAGTCGGGAAGGCCCTCGAACGGCGTCGATGCCTCCGCGTGAAGGCGCCGCGGGATGCGTCCCGCGAGGCGCGCGAGGCGACCGCCCTCGACGCCGGCGCGGATCGCCCTCGCCATCGTGACCGGATCCTCGGCGCGCGAGATCGCGCTCGCGCAGAGCACTGCGTCGCAGCCGATCTCCATCGCCAGCGCCGCGTCCGACGCCGTGCCGACACCGGCGTCGAGGACCACCGGCACGCCCGCCTGCTCGACGATCAGCGCCAGGTTGTAGGGGTTGCGGATCCCCATCCCGGAGCCGATCGGTGAGCCCAGAGGCATCACGGCGGCGCACCCCACCTCCTCCAGGCGACGCGCCAGCACGGGGTCGTCGGTCGTGTAGGGCAGCACGACGAAGCCATCCGCGACGAGCTGCTCGCAGGCCGTCAGCAGCTCCGCCCCGTCGGGAAGCAGAGTGCGCTCGTCACCGATCACCTCGACCTTCACCCAGTCGGTCTCGAAGGCCTCCCGCGCGAGGTGCGCGGTGGTGATCGCGTCGCGGGCGGTGAAGCAGCCGGCTGTGTTCGGCAGCAGTTCGACGCCGCAGTCGTCGAGCACGCCGACGAGCGAGCCACGCCTCGCGGTCTCGATGCGCCGCAGGGCGACCGTGACCATGCTGGTCCCGCTGGCGCGGATCGCGTCTGAGAGCGTCTCCAGCCGCGGAAAGCCTCCCGTGCCGAGGATCAGCCGCGAGGGCAGCTCACGGCCGGCGATCGTGAGCGTGTCGGTCATCCGCCCTGCATCGCGGTCAGCGCCTCGACGTGCGCGCCGGCTGGAACGGTGTGCCGATCCCAGTCTGCGCGCGGAATGACCTCGCCGTCAACCGCGACCGCGACGCCGCGAGCCTGCGGCTCGACGCCCAGGTCGGCCAGCAGCTGGCACACGGTGCAGCCGTCGCGGCCATCCATCTCACGGCCGTTCAGCACGATCACGCCCGCACCTCCGCGAAGCGATCGGGAGAGAACGCCTCCGCGACAGCGCCCTCGCCGGAGAGCTCGGTGGCCAAGAGGTCGCCCGTCATCGGCGCGAGCAGGATGCCGTTGCGATGATGGCCCGTCGCCCAGAAGAGCCCGTCCAACGCGCCGCTCGCGCCGAGCGCCGGCGCGTTGTCAGGCGTTCCGGGCCGCAGCCCCGCCTGCGCCTCGGCGATCTCCAGCTCGAGCAGCCCGGGGATCAGCTCCTGTGCGTCGCGCAGCATCTCGTAGACGCCCAGCGCCGTGAGTCTCGTGTCGAAGCCGCGCTCCTCCTGCGTGGCGCCCAGCACGTAGGACCCGTCGCCGCGCGGCACGACGTAGCCGCCCTCGTAGCGCAGAACGCGGTCGAGCAGACCGGGGCCGGATCGATCGCGCAGACGCATGATCTGGCCCTTGACGGGACGCACCGGCACGCGGGCGTCAGCCGGAACGCCTTCGAGGTCGGCGCTCCACGCGCCGGCCGCGACGACGACGCTCGCGGCTCGCACGACATCGCCGCCGCGAAGCTCGACGCCGGTGGCTCGCCCGGCATCGGCGATCAGCCGGGTCGCCTCACAGCCTGGACGCAGAACGGCTCCGGCGCCCTCGCACGCTGCGATCAGCGCCGCCACGAGAGCGCGCGGATCGGCGCTGTGATCGCTCGGCACATGTAACCCACCACGCACCGTCGGCGCGAGCGCGGGCTCCAGGCCGCGCGCCTGCGAGGGCATCAGGCGGTGGGCCTCCAGGCCCAGGCGCTCGCGCAGCGCGAGCTCGCGATCGAGCGCCTCGAGCTCGTCCCGATCACGCGCGACGACGAGCGTGCCCGTCGCGCGGTAGCCAACGTCGATTGCGGTCACGTCGCGCAGCTCGTCGGCGAAGGCGGGCCAGCGGCGTGCGCTCTCCAGGCCCAGCGTCAGCAGCGCCCGCTCACCCGGGTCGGCCTCGGTGACGGGAGCCAGCATCCCTGCCGCGGCGTGCGTGGCTCCATCACCGAGCGGGCCGCGATCGAGCAGGCAGACGGTCAGGCCCCTGGCTCTCGCGCGCCAGGCGACGACGAGCCCGCAGACGCCCCCGCCGACGATGGCAACATCGAAGCTCGTGTGCTGGGAATCGACCACTCTGGCTCCTCGCTTCGCCGGCATGACCCGGATCAGCTGTTGACGGTCGGCGGCGGCGCGCCGCCCTCTCAGCCCCCGATCGCCCCGGGGCTCCCGCGCTGCTTGAAGCGTACCCCCGCGTGCGAGACTGCGACGAGTGCAGTCCTCAACAGAGCGCCGCGCGCGAATGCGATCCGCGCGCCTCTACCTCGTCGCCGGGATCACACCCGGCGGACTGCCCCTACGCGAGGTGCTCGGCCCAGCGCTCGCGGGGGGCGTCGACGTGTTCCAGCTGCGCGAGAAGGAAGCGAGCGACGATGACCTGCTGGTGGCGGCGGCGATCGCCCGCGAGCTCTGTGATGCGGCGGGTGCGCTGCTGATCGTCAACGACCACCCCGGCATCGCGCGCGCGGCACGCGCCGACGGCGTTCATGTCGGCCAGGACGACATGGCGACCGCGATGGCGCGCGAACAAGCGGGTGGCGAGCTACTCGTCGGCCTTTCGACACACACCCCCGAGCAGGTCAACGCCGCGCACGCCGACGGCGCTGACTACATCGGCGTCGGTCCGGTGTACGCGACGCCCACCAAGCCGGGCCGCGCCGCCGTGGGGCTGGAGCTCGTCGCCTACGCGGCCCGCTTCGCGACGTGTCCTTGGTTCGCGATCGGAGGGATCGACGCGGGCAACGTGGACGCGGTCGTGAGCGCGGGGGCCGAGCGAATCGCCGTGGTGCGCGCGATCGGTGAGGCGACGGACCCGCGGGAGGCATCCTTCCAGCTGCGCGCGGCGCTCGCAGGCGCGACGGCGTCGTCGTCGTCGTCGGGCTCGTAGCCTCTCCCACAATGGGACGCCGCAGTCGCAAGCGCTCGATCTCCGAGCCGGCCGGAACGCAGCCCGCCGATTCCGTCGGCCTGCCGCGCGGCGAGAAGCCCTCCGAGAAGGCCCGCGCCGCCGCTCGCCCGCAACGCCTCAGCAGCGAGGCGCGCAACGCCATGCTGCGCGCGAAGCTGGCGCCACTGGAGGCCGGCGACCGACCGCTCCCACTGGTCATCGCGGCGGCGGCCGCCGCCCTGTTCGCACTCGCCAACGTCGGGCTGTGGGCCGGCGGGCTCGAAGTGCAGGGTGAGGAGCCCGCCCTCGCGGGCGTGCTCATGTTCGCCGCGATCATGCTCGTCGCCGCCTGGGGCATGTGGACGCAGCGCTACTGGGCGGTTCTCGGCTTCCAGTCGCTGCTCGCGATCACGCTCGTGGTCGCCGCGCTGTCGCTGCTGGTCGCCTCGAACGTGGCCGCGGTGGTGCTGTGCCTGGTGGTGCTCGCGCTCGGCGGCTGGCTCTTCTGGGCGCTCGTGCGCGTGCTCGGCCGCATGAAGGTGCCGCGGGCGGGCGGGTTCGACTGACGGCGGGACAACGTAACCCAATGCCGACCATTTGACGCGCCGACTCGTCGCTGTCCCGCCACGATCCGCGCGTTGCCCCGTAACGCCGAGTCAGCCAACGTTCCGGCCGACGTCGGAGGGCGAACCGGCAAGGCGCCGGAGCGACATCAGATATCGCATGGCCGGCCGCGAGGCCGGCTGGGGTTCGAGTCCCCCGCCCTCCGCCGCCTGCGACTTGCCGGATGCCTCTTGAGCGTTCAACATCCAGGGATCTGATGTCGCTCGGAGCGCAAGCTCCGATTCGCCCGCGAAGGCCCGCTCAAAGCGGGCCTTCGTCCTTTGGTCCGCACCACAGCCGCGCGACGTGCGGGCTGTACTGACCCTCACATTGCGGCCCGCGCGATCCGCATAGACTCGCGCCCATGGCTACCGCTTCGTACGACTGCATCGTCATCGGCTCGGGCCCGGGCGGCTACGTGACCGCGATTCGCGCCGCGCAGCTCGGCATGAAGACGGCCTGCATCGAGAAGGATCAGGTCGGCGGGCGTTGCCTGAACTACGCCTGCATTCCGGCAAAAGCTGTGCTGCGCTCGGCGGACATCGTGCAGGAGATCCGTGACGCACACGAGTTCGGGATCATCGTCGGCGAGCCGCAGATCGACTTCGGCGCGGTCATGGCGCGCCGCGGCGAGGTCGTCTCGACGCTCACGGGTGGTATCGCGATGCTGCTGGGGAAGCACGGCGTCGACGTCTATGAGGGTCTCGGCTCGCTGACCGCCGCCGGCACCGTCACGGTCGGCGATCAGGAGCTGGAGGCGAGCAAGGCGATCGTTCTCGCGACCGGCTCCGTCAAGCAGCCGATCCCCGGAACCGAGTTCGGCGGGCGCGTGATCGGCACCGAAGAGGCGTGGGCACTCGACGCTCTGCCCGAAAAACTCGGAGTAGTCGGCGCCGGAGCGTCTGGCACCGAGATCGCCAGCGCCTACGTGCGCCTGGGATCGAGCGTGCAGCTCTTCGAAGCTCTCGATCGCGTGCTTCCCGTCGAGGACGCCGACGTTTCGAAGGTCGCGGCGCGCGGCTTCAAGAAGCAGGGGCTCGACATCCACCTCAAGACGTTCGTCAGCGACGTGAAGTCCGGTGAGGACAAGGTGACCTTCAAGTACGGCGACGCCGACGGCGAAGCCGACTGGCTCGTCATCGCCGCCGGCCGCGGGCCGGACATCGAGGGCCTCGGACTCGACGTGGCGGGCGTGAAGATCGGCGCGGACGGCCTGATCGAGGTCGATGGCCAGATGCGCACCAACGTGCCGAAGGTCTACGCGATCGGCGACATCGTCCACGGCCCGGCGCTCGCCCACAAGGCCAGCGAGGAGGGCGTGATCGCCATCGAGCACGCCGCCGGCCAGAGCCCCCACCCGCTCGACTACGACAACATCCCGGGCGCGACGTTCTGCCAGCCCAACGTCGGCAGCTTCGGGCTCACCGAAGCGCAGGCCAAGGAGCAGGGCTACGACGTCGTCGTCGGGAAGGTGCCGTACGGAGTGGCCGGCGCGACGAGCGTCTACGGCGACCGCTCCGGGCTGGTCAAGATCGTCGGCGACAAACGCTACGGCGAGATCCTCGGCGCGCATGTCGTCGGCTCGAAGGCGACCGACCTGATCCAGGAGCTGGTCAACGCCAAGCTGCTGGAGGGCGGCTACCCGGAGATCGCGCGCATCATCCACGGGCACCCGACGTTCTCCGAGGCGATCCTCGAGGCGGCCCGTGCCGCCGACGGCTGGCTGATCCACGGGTGAGCGGCACGCTCGAGGTCCACGTCGCAGATCCGTCACAGACGGACGACCCGGCGTTCTACTTCGACTTCACGAGCCCCGACGCGTACCTCGTCGCCGAACGGATCCTCGCCCTGATGCCGGTGCCCGTGGAGTGGGTGCCGGTGAGCGCCGCAGACCTCGGATCGCAGCAGCGGCGTGGGCTCGACGCGGCCGAGCGGGAGCGCTTGGAGGCGCTCGGAGCCGAGCGCGGCACGCAGCGCTTCGTCTGGCCCGAGCCGTTCCCCTTCGACAGCGACCTCGCGCTGCGCGCCGCGACATACGCGAAGGGCATCGGCCGCATCGTCGCCTTCTCGCTCGCCGCGTTCCGCCAGTGCTACGCGGCGGGCCGTTCGCTGGAGCTGCTCGACAACGTCGTGATCGCCGCGTCGGGGTGCGAGATGCACCCGGCTGCGGTGATCAAGGGCGTCGAGCTCCGTTCGACGCGGTCAGCGCTCGCCCGAGCCGCAGCGCTCGCGGTGACGCGCGGCGTGCGTTCGGTCCCCGCGGTCTACGTCCCGGCGCTCGACGGCGCCCAGGGACGCGTCTTCCACGGCGACGCCGAGCTGGAGATGGCGACCGAGGCGCTCGCCGCGACCGTGGGCTGAGTCGCGTGCTCGCGCGGTCCGCATATCGCCTGATCGTCACTCGCACCGGGCGCAGCCCGTCGTTCATGTCGGCGCCGGACCGGGTCGATCTCATCGAGGTCGTCAGCCTCGACGACGGCGAGGTGGTCCTCTTCTGGGACGTCGCCGGGCGCGAGACGCGACGGATCGAGGCCGCGCTGCGCGCCGACCTCGAGAGCCTCGACGCAGCGGACTTCCTGACGCGCTGGTCGGCGTTCGCGCCGGGCGATGACACCCGCCCAGGCGACCACTGAGGGACCTGCGCACGCCCTGGCAGCGTAGACGTAGTGTGCGATCCGGAAAGTCGAGAAACGGGGTGTTCACCATGCCGCGCGCTACGACGACGCTGCTGCTTCTCACCGCTGTGCTCGCGGGGACGCCGGGGACAGCGCTCGCCAAAGGACTCCTGCCCGAGCCCGACCAAGGCCCTGACCCACGCGGCCTGACCGTCAGCGCCTCCGACGTGGCGCGCGTCAACAAGCCGGCGAAGCTGAGCGAGGAGACGATCGCGGCCGCGATCGAGGCCGCGCGGCCGAAGGCTCTTGCGCGAGCCGTCGCTCAGGCGCGGGCTCGCGCGAGCGCGCTGACCAAGGCCGCCGGGTTGACGCTGGGCGATCTGCAGGCGATTCGGGACCGCAACCCCGCTGGCGGCGACGAGGGCGTCTTCTTCCCCAGGACGTACTGTCGCCCGCGGCGCCCGTCGGGCCCTCCGCGCTGCTCGGTCCCTCTGTTCGCAGTCGCCGCGATCTCGGTCACTTTCGCCACCAGCGAGACCTCGGCCGCGGTCGGCGCAGGGCGGGCCGTCATCGCCACCGCAGCGGACACCGCGCCGGTCAAGCCCGACAAGCGCCGCAGCAGCGCGTCGATCCGGGAGGCGATCACCCACTCGCGGCTCGCCGCCATCCCCGGCGCCTTCGCCGCCGCACGCAAGCGCGCCGCGCAGGTCGGCCGCGCAGGCGGGATGGTGATCGGGACCCCGTTCGCGATCGCTGAGGTGACGCACCAGTTCGACGAGATCGCCTTCGGTCGCTTCGGGCCCGGCCGCTACTGCGGCACGTTCCGGCGCACGACCGCCAGGCGCGACCCCGCCACCGGACGCCCGCGTCTGATACGCCACCGGCCTCAGCGGGTCTGCTCCTTCCCGAATCAGACGTCCGTCGCCATGCGGGTCACCTACCTGCCTCGCTGAGCCGCCTCGAGCACGTCCGCCATCCGCGCGGCCTGGCGGCGAACGTCGTGCTCCGCGGCAGCGGCGCGGGCAGCGGGATGCGGCGTTCCGCGACCGGCCGCATCGCGCAGCGCGCGGACGAGCGCCTGCGGATCGGTCGGGTCGACGAGCACGCCGGCCTGCGACGTGACGAACTCCACGGGACCACCGTTGATCGTCGCCACGACGGCGCGCTCCATCGCCATCGCCTCGAGCGCGGCCTGCCCGAAGGCCTCGGTCAGAGATGGCTGGCAGACGACATCGGCGCGCGCGATCCAGCCGGGGACCTCGGCGTGCGGGACGCGGCCCACGACGTGGACGCCCGCCCGGCCCTCCAGCGCGGGACGCAGCGGCCCGTCGCCGAGGAACGTCAGCCGGCCCTCGCCGAACCGCGCGAACGCGTCGGCGAGCGCGACGACGTTCTTGCGCTCGGTCAGGGAGCCGATGCAGAGGAAGTGCGGCGCGGGATCGTCGCCGCGCGGGCGCGGCGCGAACGCGTCGAGATCGACGCCGCAGTCCACGATCGCGTCCGACGCTCGCGGGATCCGAGCCGCCAGCCAGCGTGAATTCGCGATCAGCGCCCGGGCGCCGCGCAGGACGGGGGCCGTCGCCGCGCGCAGCACGCGGCGGTCGAGGTTGGCGACGTCCTGCCCGTGGGCCATCACGACCAGCGGAGCGCGAGCCGCGCGTGCGCCGAGCAGCGCGCCGGCGCCGGCCGGGAAGAGCATGTGCGCGAACACCACGTCGGGCCGCGTGCGCCGCGCCGCGCGCACGGTCTCGACCGCCAGGCGGGCGTGGCGCCTCGGTCCGCCCGCGCGCCGGTCGATCGCGACGACGTCGAGCTCGTGCCCGAGCAGGCGCAGCTCGCGCACGATCGGGACGAGGAACGATCCAAAGTCGGGGTCGTCCGGACCGGGCCACATCGGGGTCACGAACAGGATGCGCACGCCGCCGGGACTGTAGATGGCTCCGTCGCAACGACACGGTGGCACCATGCCGCGTGGCGGCGGAATCAATCATCTAGTGTCCGCGCGCTGATGAGCGAGATAGTCATGCCGCAACTGGCGGACTCGATGGAGGAGGGCACGATCGTCCGCTGGCTGAAGGCCGACGGCGACGACGTCGTGCCCGGCGACGCGCTACTGGAGATCGAGACCGACAAGGCCACCACGACGTACGAGTCGCAGGTCGCCGGGGTGTTGACGGTGCTCGCGCGCGAAGGCGAGACGATCCCGGTCGGCGCGACGATCGCGCGGGTGGCCGTCCCCGGGTCGCTTCCTGTGCCGGTGCCGACTCCCCAGATCTCCGACGAACCCGCTCCGGCTGTCGAGGAACCGGAGCCGTCAGGCGAGGCCCCGATCCCAGCGCCGGCACGCCGCGAGCCAGGCACCGCAAAGGGGGAGGTGACGATCACCGAGCTGACCCGCGCGCAGCAGCTGATCGCCCGCCGCATGGCCGAGTCGCGCGCGACCGTCCCGACCTACACGCTGCGAGTGAGCATCGACATGCGCGCCTGCGTCGAGCTGCGCGCCGGCCTCAACGCCTCGGGCGCCGAGATCGTCCCGACCTACAACGACCTCGTGGTCAAGGCCTGCGCGAGCGCGCTGGCCGAGCACCCGAGAGCCAACGGCGCCTACCGCGACGGGCATTTCGAGCGCTACTCGCGCGTCAACGTCGGGATCGCGGTCGCGACGCAGGACACGCTCGTCGTGCCGACCGTCTTCGATGCCGACCGCAAGCGCCTGGGGCAGATCGCGCAGGAGACCCGCACGCTCGCCGACCGTGTGCGCGCAGGCACGATCACGCCGCCCGAGCTGGCCGGCGGGACGTTCACCGTCAGCAACCTCGGGATGTTCGGCGTGCGCAGCTTCGAGGCCGTCGTCAACCCGCCGCAAGCGGCGATCCTGTCGGTCGGAGCGCTGGCGCCTCGCGCCGTCGCTCGCGGTGACGCGGTCGTCGTGCGTGAGCAGATGGACGTCGAGCTCAGCTGTGACCATCGCATCCTCTACGGAGCGCAGGCAGCCGAGTTCCTCGGGCACGTCAGGGCGCTGCTCGAAGAGCCGCTGCGCATGGCGCTCTGAGCCAGATCGTCACCTACGGCTCGATCACGTTGCGCGGGTCGGGCTGCTCGTCGGCGGGCGCCTGGGAGTAGTCACCGAACGGCGCGTCGCGCTCGGCCACGACAGCGCCGACGCCCTCGCGCTCGGCGAGCTCGATGAAGCTGCGCGCGTCGGGCGTGTTGCGCATCAGCCCGTCGAGGATCACGCCCAGCGTCTGGGTCGAGGCCAGCCCCATGTTCTCGTAAGCCTGGTTGACGACGAGCTTCATCGCGGCAAGCTGCGACGAAGGGATCGCGGCGAGCCTTTGCGCCTGCGCGCGAACCTCGTCCTCCAGCCGCTCGAACGGCACGGCGACGTTGATCAACCCGCAGGCTGCGGCCTGCGAACCCGACAGCGGACGCCCGGTCAGGGCGTACTCCTTGGCGCGCGTCAGCCCGAGCCGATACAGCCACATTCCCGACAGGTATGCACCCCACATCCGCGAGTAGGGCGTGCCGATCCGCGCGTCCTCGCTCGCCACGACGAGGTCGGCGCAGAGCGCGAAGTCGCTGCCGCCGCCGACACACCAGCCGTGGACCTGCGCGATCACCGGCTTGGGTGAGCGCCAGACGCTCATGAACTTCTGCGTCGGCGCGAGGCTCGGCGCGGTCGCGGCGACGAAGTCCTTGCCGGGGTCCCAGGCGCCGTCCGTCGTGAGCCCCTCGTCCCAGTGGTGGAAGCCGCCGGAGAAGTCGTAGCCGGCGCAGAACGAACGCCCTGCTCCCCGGACGACGATCACCTTGACCGTTCCGTCCGCGACAGCGCGCTCGACGGCGGCCTCGACCTCGTCGGGCATCGGCGGGACGATCGTGTTGAGCGACTTGGGGCGGTTCAGCGTGATCGTCGCGATCGCGCCCGAGACGTCGTAGAGGATCGTCTCGTACGCGGCGGGCGTGGGCGGCATCCAGTGATCCTCTCACCGCACCCCCGGCGCAGTCGGCCCGGGGCCTGCGAGCTTCTCGTTCGGCTCCCGGCTCGTGTCGCGGGTCACGCCCGGCGGTGACGGGTCGGCCGTGACGTACGACGCCCGCTCGCAGTCGGGTTGAACCCGCCCCCAAGGGGGGTAAAATGAGGTCATTCAGCGGCGCGCGCCGGGCGGAGATCCCGCCCACGCGAGCCGGAGTCTGGGAAGGCGACGGAGACCCCGAGCGCCCCCTGGGATTCAAGGAGAGCCTGATGGCGACCACGATCGCGCGACCCGCCGGCCTCGAGCCCGCCTCGGTCGACGCGCCCGGAAACCTCACACCCGGTGACCGGACCGCGCTGTTGCGGTACATGCTGCTGCAGCGCACGCTCGAGGAGCGCGCGCTGAACCTCTACCGCCAGGGCCGCGTTCCGGGGTCCTTCTACGACGGACGCGGCGAGGAGGCCGTCGGCGTCGGCGCCGCGTTTGCGATGGCGCCCGAGGACCGCCTGTGCGTGCTCCACCGCGACCTCGGAGCGCACCTGGTGCGCGGCGTGACGCCCGAGCGGATCCTGGCCCAGTACATGGGCCGCGCCGGCGGCGTCACCGGGGGACGCGACGGCAACGTCCACTTCGGCGACCATCGGACCGGCTGCGTCGGGATGGTCTCGATGCTGCCCGACATGATGCTCGTCGCCGCAGGGATGGCGATGGCCTTCAAGCTGCGCCGCGAGCCCCGCGTGGCGATCACCTGGTTCGGCGACGGGTCTACCTCACGCGGTGACTTCCACGAGGCGATGAACTGGGCCGGCGTGCAGCGCCTGCCGGTGATCTTCGTGCTGCAGAACAACCAGTACGCGTACTCCACGCCGACGGGCCGGCAGTTCGCCGTCGACCCCGTCGAGCGCGCGGCGGCGTACGGGTTCCCGGGCGTGCGCGTCGACGGGAACGACGCCGAGGCGATGTTCGAGGCCGCGCTGCTGGCGCGCGAGCGCGCGATCGAGGGCGGCGGACCGACGCTGATCGAAGCCGAGACGATGCGAATGCACGGCCACGCCGCGCACGACGACATGCGCTACGTCCCGAGCGAGCTCGTCGAGACCTGGGCTCGACGGGACCCGATCGAGCGCCAGGCGGCGCGGGTCGGCGACGGCGTCGACGAACTCCGCGCCGGTGTGAAGGCGCAGGTCGACGCCGCGACCGAGGTGGCGCTCGCGATGCCGATGCCCGACCCGGCCACGGCGACCGACGGCGTCTTTGCCGAGCGCGAGCTGCACCTCTCCGACGGCGAGGCGCCCTGGAGCGGCTACGCGGACCGCGCGCCTGGTGCCATCAGCAACGGAGGCGGAGCGCACCGATGAGTGAGCTCACCTACCTGCAGGCGATCTCCAGCGGGCTGCGCGAGGAGATGCGTCGCGACGACCGCGTGCTGGCGATGGGCGAGGACATCGGCGCATTCGGCGGCGCATTCAAGGTCACCGACGGGTTCCTGGAAGAGTTCGGCGAGGACCGCGTGATGGATACGCCGCTCGCCGAGTCGGGCATCATCGGCACCGCGATCGGCGCGGCCGTCGTCGGGATGCGGCCGGTCTGCGAGATGCAGTTCTCCGACTTCGTCGCGTGCGGCTTCGACCAGCTCGTCAACGTCGCCGGCAAGATGCACTACCGCCAGGGCCTGCCGGTGAACATCACGGTGCGGCTTCCGAGCGGCGGCGGGTTCTCGGGCGGGCCGTTCCACTCGCAGAACCCCGAGGCCTGGTTCATGCACGCCCCAGGGCTGAAGGTGGTCGCGCCGTCGACGCCGGCGGACGCCAAGGGGCTGCTGCTCGGCGCGATCCGCGATCCCAACCCGGTGCTGTTCCTCGAGCACAAGCACCTCTACCGCCGTGTGAAGGGCGAGGTGGAGGATGGGGACGTTGCTACGCCGTTCAGAGCTCGTCTCGCTCGCGCCGGCAAGGACCTGACCGTGATCGCCTACGGCGCGATGGTCCATGCGGCGCTCGAGGCGACCGAGGATCTCGGCGACGCCTGCATCGAGGTGCTCGACCTGCGCTCGCTCGTCCCGCTCGACGAGCAGGCGATCCTCGAAAGCGCGCGCAAGACGTCGAAGGTGCTGGTGCTCGACGAGGCCAACCGGACGTGCGCCGCGGGAGCGGAGGTCGCGGCGCTGATCGCCGAGCACGCGTTCGAGGATCTCGACGCGCCCGTGCGAAGGCTGGCGACGCCCGACGTGCCGATCCCGTTCTCGCCGCCGCTCGAGCGCGCGGTCCTGCCGAACGTCGACTCCATTCGGAAGGCCTGCCTTGAGCTCCTCGAGTACTGACCCGCGCGCCTCGGCGAACGGCGTTCAGGCCGACGCGCTGATCGATGTCGAGATGCCGCAGCTCGGCGTGTCGGTGAGCGAGGGCACGCTCGTCGCCTGGCACAAGAAGGTCGGCGACGAGATCGCCTACGAGGAGCCGATCTGCGACGTGGCGACCGACAAGATCGACGTCGAGTGCCCGTCACCGGCCTCCGGCGTCATCGCCGAGTTGCTCGTCGAGCCCGACCAGACGGTGCCCGTCGGAACGGTGCTGGCACGGATCGCGGTCGGCGGTGCTGCCGCGATGCCCGAACCCGTGCCCGGAACGCCGGAGGCCGCCGCATCGCAGCCGACCGTGGAAGTGCCGCCCCTCGTCCCTGCGCCGCCGCGCCAAGCCGGCGAAGATCCTCCCGAAGCGCCGTTCGTCTCGCCGGTGGTACGCCGGGCCGCCGCCGAGCACGACATCGATCCCGAGACCGTCAAGGGCAGCGGGCGCCTCGGCCGCGTCACCAAGCGCGACATTCGGCGCGCGCTGCGTGAGCGTGAGGCCGCGTCGGCGACGGCGGAAGCGCCGATGCACATCGAGTCGCCCTACCGCGAGGAGCCGCCCGTCGCTGCGGCCCAGGGCGACCCGGCCACCGACGTCCACACGTCGCCGCCGCCCGAATCGATCCCCACGCCGACCAGCGAGCCGCTCAGCCGCGTGCGGCGCTTGATCGGCGAGCACATGCGCCGCTCGCTCGACACCGCCGCGCACTGCACAACGATCTTCGAGGCCGACATGAGCGCCGTCGAGCTACGGCGCAGCGAGATCGGCGCGACCTACGTACCCGTGGTCGCGCGCTGTGTCGTCGAGGCGCTGCGCGCGCATCCGGCGCTCAACGCATGGCTGCAGGACGATCGCCTCACCAGGCACGAGGCGGTCCATCTCGGGATCGCCGTCGACCTCGGCGACCACGGCCTCGTCGTGCCGGTGATCCGCGACGCGCAGGTGCTCAGCGACGAGGGACTCGCCGGCGCGATCCGCGACCTCGCCGGACGCGCGCGCGCCGGTGAGCTTCGCCCCGGCGAAACCGACGGCGGCACGTTCACGATCACCAACCCGGGCGCTCTCGGAGCAATCGCGGCGACGCCGGTGATCAACCTGCCGCAGGTGGCGATCCTCGACCTCGAGGCCGTGGTCAAGCGGCCCGTCGTCGTCGCCGGCCCCGGCGGCGAGGACGCGATCGGGATCCGGCCGATGATGAACCTGTGCCTCTCGTGGGATCACCGCGCCCTCGACGGCGCGGCTGCCGCGCGCTTCCTTGCGACGCTCCGCGACCGGCTGGAGCGGGCCTGACGCGGCGACTCGCGCCACGCCCTAAAGCGAGCTGTGTGCGAGGCTGCCGGCGTGAGCGAGGTCTGGGTCTGCCATCTCGGGCTCGTCCCGTATCGCGCGGCGCTCGCGTTTCAGGAGCGCGTGCGCGAGGCGCGCGAGGCGGATCTGATTCCCGACGTGCTGCTGCTGCTCGAGCACCCGCCCGTGTACACGCGCGGGCGTCGCAGCGACCCGTCCGAGCTTCCGTTCGACGCCGCGTGGTACGCGGAGCGCGGCATCGAGATCGTCGACGTCGACCGCGGCGGCAAGGTGACCTACCACGGTCCCGGCCAGCTCGTCGGATACCCGATCGCCCATGTCACGGATGTGGTCGGCCATGTGCGCGCTATGGAGCGGGCGATGATCGCCGCATTCGCGCAGGAGGGCCTGGCGGCACGCTCGCGCACACAGGACGGCCCGGACTACACGGGCGTGTGGATCCAGGACCGCAAGATCGCGTCGATCGGCATCCACGTGCGCCGCGGGATCGCGACACACGGCTTCGCCGTCAACGTCGACAACGACCTCGAGCCATTCACCTGGGTCGTGCCGTGCGGGCTGACGCTGCCGATGACGTCTCTGGCAGCAGAGTCCGGACGTGCTGGAACCCTGCGCTGCTTTCGCAAGCGCATGGCGCACGCGTGGGCGACCCAGGCGGGCGCGCGGCAGCGGCTCGTCACGCCGGCGGCGCTCGAGCGCGCGCTTGCGCGGCGGGCCGCCCAGGCCGCAGAAGCACGCGGGTAGGGTCGGCTGAAGCGATCGAAGGGAGACGTGATGAACACCTACGTGATCCTGCGCCGGAACGGCTGGACGACCGGCGCGGACCTCGAGGCGGCGGCAGCCAAGTCGGCTCAGGTCGGCGACGAGGAGATGTCCGACGACATCCGCTGGATCCGCACCTACGTCGTCTCCGAGCAGGACGGCTCACTCGGAACTGTCTGCGTCTACCAGGCCTCGAGCGCGGACAAGGTGCGCGAGCACGCGCAGCGCGCGGGCCTGCCCGCCGACGAGGTCATGGAGGTGGCCGACACCGTCCTCGTGCGTCCGGACCCGGTCGCGGCCGCCTGACAACACCCCGCGCTCCAGCGGCCACGCGCTATCGTCGCGGCGTGGCCGCCGAGCCCGCTTCCCGCGAGCACAAGACGCGCTCCCGCCTCAGCCCCGGGGGCATGGACGTGCTGCAGGTGCTCGGCCCGGACGTGCGACCGATCCGCGAGCGCAAGCCACCGTGGTTCAAGGTGCCGCTGCCGAGCGGCCCGCGCTACCAGGCGCTCTCGCAGATGATCAAGGACGAGAACCTGCACACGGTCTGCCAGGAGGCGGCGTGCCCGAACGTCGGCGAGTGCTGGGACCGCGGCACGGCGACGTTCATGATCCTCGGCGACACCTGTACGCGACGCTGTGGCTTCTGCAACGTCGCTACTGGCAAACCGACCTGGAACGACCCGCTGGAGCCGGCGCGCGTCGCCCGCTCGATCGCCCGGATGGGCCTTCGCCATGCTGTCATCACCAGCGTCGACCGCGACGACCTGCCGGACTACGGCGCAGGCATCTGGGCCGCGACGATCCGCATGTGCCGCCGCCAGGCGCCCGGCTGCCAGGTGGAGGTGCTGACGCCCGACTTCCGCGGCCAGGAGATGCCGCTGGCGAAGGTCGTCGCCGAGCGCCCTGACGTCTTCAACCACAACGTCGAGGTCGTACCGCGGCTCTACCCAGTGGCCCGGCGCGGCTCACGCTGGGAGCGCTCGCTGCGCGTGCTGAGCAACGCCAAGGCCTTGGGCGAGGGCGAGGTCGTCACCAAGTCGGGCCTGATGGTCGGGCTCGGTGAGACGCACGAGGAGATGGTCGCGGCGTTCGAGGATCTGCGCGCAGCGGGCGTGCAGGTGCTCACCGTCGGCCAGTACCTGCGCCCGACCGAACGCCACCTGCCGGTCGTTCGCTACTGGCACCCGGACGAGTTCGTCGCTCTGGAGAAGGTCGCCTACGCGATGGGGTTCGATCACATCGCCGCCGGGCCGCTCGTGCGCAGCAGCTACCACGCCGATCAGCACGTGCCCCAGCCGCGCCCCGGCGTGGGGCCGCTGGGCGCCGCCGCCGCAACCGGCTAGCCGTCGAGGGACCCGTGGCAGGCGCCCACCGTCTCGCGCAGGTCAACATCGCGCTGCCGCTCGAGCCACTCGACAGCGAGCTGCTCGCCGGCTTCACGTCGATGCTCGACGCCGTCAACGCACGGGCGGACCAAGCGCCGGGCTTCGTCTGGCGGCTGCAGGACGAGACCGGCGACGCGACCGGCTTTCGCGTCCTCGACGACGAGCGACTGATCGTCAACATGACGGTCTGGGAGAGCATCGAGGCGCTGCACGCGTTCGTCTACGCCGACGCGGGGCACCTCGCGGTCCTGCGCCGGCGCCACACATGGTTCGCCAAGATCGACGTCGCGCTCGCACTCTGGTGGGTGCCCGCCGGCCACCTGCCGGACACCGCCGAGGCCGAAGCGCGGCTGCGCCTGCTGGCCGATCGCGGCCCGAGCGCCGAGGCGTTCACGTTCCGAGTGGCCTTCCCCCCTCCCGCGCTGACGTCCGCGCCGGCATGAGAGCGAAGGCGCGGCGCCGGTGGGTCACTAGCCTCCGGCACCCGTGATCCCGCTCGCCGACGACGTCGCACGCTCCCGCAGGCCGCTCGTCACCCTCGCGATGTGGATCGCCGCGAATGCCGCGGCGCTGATCGCGCTGCTGGCCGGAGACGGTCCCTGGACGGCGCTGCTGCTGCTTTGCTGCGGCCTCTGGACGTGGATCTTCGGGCGCAGCGTCGAGGACCGCATAGGACATCTCTGGCTCGCGCTGCTGGCCCTCACCGGCGGCACCGGCGGCGTGCTGCTCGGGGTCGCCGCCGGCATGGACGACCGCTACGCGGTCGCCGCGGCCACCGCAGTCGCGGGCGAAGTGATCGCCGCTCACCGGCTGCGCTTTCGTGAGGCCCGCGTGCTGTGCCTGTCGGCTGTCCCCTACTACGCCGGGCTCGTCATGACCCCGGCCTGGCTGTGGGTGCTCGCCGGCGCGGCGATCACCACCGCGCTGGCCGCGGCGGGCGCTTTCGGAGGCTGACCGCGATGCGCGGCGTGCTGATCACCGTCAGCGTCGTATTCCTCGGCGGTTTCCTGGCGATGACGATCTACGCGGCGATCGACCGCGGGTTCACGATCCTCTCGGTCACGTCGTTGTTCGTGATCGTTCTCATGGGCATCGGCATCCTCGGAGCGATCTGGCAGCGTTTCGACGACGAGTAGCCCGGCCACGCGCCGCCGCAACGAGCCTCCGGCCGCCGCCTTCGTATCATTCCCGGTGTACCCGACTGGCTGGTCAGCCAAGAAGGAGTTGCAGGGTGGACCTCAACGACACCCCCGAGCAGGCGGCTTTCCGCGAACAGGTGAGAGCCTGGCTCGAGGCGCACAAGGCGCAGGCGCCGGTGCTGAGGGGAGAAGGCGCGCTGACGGACCCCGACGAGATCCTTGCGGCGCGGCGTGCCTGGCAGGGAACGCTCGCGGAAGGCGGACTGGCCGGAGTCACGTGGCCGACCGATTTCGGTGGCCAGGGCCGCGGACCGCTCGAGCAGGTCATCGTCGGCCAGGAGATGCGCGCCGCCCGCGTCCCCGGAATCCTCGACATCATCGGCGTCGGCATGCTCGGCCCGACGATCATCGCTCACGGCACGGAGGACCAGAAGCGGCGCTACCTCGGCCCGATGCTGCACGGTGACGAGATCTGGTGCCAGCTCTTCTCCGAGCCCGCCGCGGGCTCCGACCTGGCAGCCGTGCAGACGCGCGCCAAGCGGGCCGACGACGGCTCGTGGACCCTCACGGGGCAGAAGGTCTGGACCACGAATGCGCAGTTCGCCAGTTACGGGCTGCTGCTCGCGCGCACCAACCCGGACGTGCCGAAGCACAAGGGCATGACGATGTTCATCGTGCCGATGGAGGCCGAGGGCGTCACGGTGCGCGGGCTACGCCAGATCTCCGGCGAGGCGGAGTTCAACGAGGTCTTCTTCGACGACCTGCGGATCGACGCCGATGCGGCGGTCGGACCGGTCGACGGCGGCTGGGGGGTCGGGCTCACGACGCTGATGTTCGAACGCCTCACGATCGGCCTCGGCTCGGAGGGCTTCGGCTACAACGGCGACCGCTTCGCGGCAGCGCTGGCCTCCGACGCGGCCGCGGCGAAGGACTCCGACGTGCGTCATCAGCTGGGTGAGCTGAGCGCCGAGCTGGAGGCGATCCGCTGGACGGGCTATCGCTCGATCAGCGCGCTTCAGAGCGGCCAGATCCCGGGGCCTGAGTTCGGCCTTGCGAAGGTCACGACCGTCAACTGCGCGGTCAAGGCCGGCGACCTGATCGCCGACGTGCTGGGCCCCGAGACACTCGCCGAGGACAACGAGTGGTCGTACATGATCTCGTTCCTGCCGGGCCTGAAGTCCGCCGGCGGAACCGAGGAGATCCTGCGCAACACGATCGGAGAGCGCGTCCTCGGGCTGCCACCCGAGCCGCGGCTCGACAAGGGAATCCCCTTCAGCGAGCTGCGCGCGAAGGAGAAGGAGGCGACGACCGCATGAACCTCGAGCTGTCCGACGAGCAGGAGCTGCTGCGCGAGGCGGCGCGCAACGCGCTCTCACGCGTCAAGACCGTCGAAGCGGCGCGCGACGCGCTGGAGGACGACCAGGCGAGCCTGCCGGACCTGTGGCCCACAGCGGTCGAGGCCGGCTGGCCCGGCCTGCTCGTGAGCGAGGAGCGCGGCGGCGCAGCCCTAGGCGCCTACGAAGCGATCCTCGTCGCCCAGGAGGCCGGACGCGTTCTTGCGGGCGTCCCGCTGCTCGGTGTCCTGCCCGGTGCGATGCTGCTCGACCGCGGGGGTTCGGACCACACCGTGGCCGCGGCTGCGGGGGAGCTGCGCGTCGCGTGGCTGCCGGCGCGCCCGCCCAGCACGCTGCTGGCTGACTGGACCGTCGACGCGATATCAGGCAAGGCGCGCCCCGCCGCGCCGAGCGCCCGCACCGACGGAGATGTCGTCACGCTCGACGGCTCCGTCGCCTGGGCGCCCGACGCCGGCGAGGCGGAGCTGTTCATCGCGGTCGGCCTGACCTCGAGCGGCGAGGTCGTCGCGGCGACGGTCGAGGCGGGCGCCGCCGGCGTCAGCGTCGAGAGCGCGTGGCGCTACGACGCAACGCGACGCCTGGCCCATGTGACGTTCTCGGGCGCCAAGGGGACGAGGCTCGACGTATCCGCGGACGACCTGGAGCAGGCCTGGTATCTGGTGCAGTGCCTGATCGCCGCCGAGTCGGTCGGCGCCGTCGAGGCGGCGCTCGCGCTGTCCGTCGAGTACGCCAAGGAGCGCTTCACGTTCGGGCGCGCGATCGGCTCCTACCAGGCGGTCAAGCACGGGCTCGTAGAGGTCCTTCGCCGCGTGGAGAACGCGAAGTCACTGCTGATCTACGCAGGCTTCGCGTTCTCCGACAAGCCTGCGGAGATCGCCTACGCCTCCAGCTGCGCGCGGTCCGTGGCCGGCGGCGCGCTCGACTTCGCGGCCCGCCAGATGATCGCCACCCACGGCGGCATCGGCGCGACGTGGGAGCACGACGCGCCGCTGACGTTCCGCCGCGCACAGCTCTCGCGCCGCCTCGCGGGCGGCACCGGCGACGCGACCGACCGCGTCGCGGACGAGCTGCTGGCGCGTCGTGGCCCGGGAGTCGCGGCTTAGAAGGTCCTCAGAGCGAGCCGTCGCCCTCAGTCCGCGGCGAGGCTCGAGAGCGACGGTTCCGGCCGCTCTCGGCCGCGATGCAGGGCGCGCGGCACCCACCACGCTCGCTCGCCGAGCAGCTTCACGAGCGCCGGCAGCAGCACGAGCCTGACGACCGTCGCGTCGAGCAGCACTGCGACCGTCGCGCCGAGTCCGAATTGGCGCGTGTTCATCACGGGTGAGACCGCGAACGCGAGGAACACCGCAGCCATGATGAACGCCGCGCCGGTGATGATCCGGGCGGTCTTCTCGATCCCGTGGCGGATCGCTCCGTCGGTCGTGCCGGTCAGCGCGCGTCCCTCGACGAGCCGGCTCATCATGAACACCTGGTAGTCGATCGACAGTCCGAACACGATCGCGAAGACGCCCATCAGCGAGATCGCGTCCAGCTCACCCGAGCCGCCGAGCAACGGCTCGTCACCCTGGAAGAGCAGCACGAGCAATCCCACGGACACGCCGACCGTGACGAGGTTGAGGAGCACCGCGATCAGCGCGAGGACGGGCGCGCGGAACGCCGCGAGCAGCACCAGGAACATGACGAGCGACAGCACGATCGCGAGCGGCACGAAGCGCTCCTCGGTGGCTCGGTCGAAGTCGTCGAGGACGACCGCCGGTCCGGCGACGATCGCCTCGGCCCCGACGTTGCGCGCCGATCGTGATGCCTCGCGTTCGAGCGCCGGCCGCAGCTCGGCACTCTGGGGGTCGAAGGGGCCCTTTCGCGGGACCACGATCACGCGGGCCGTGTTGCCACCCGACACGGCGTTGGTCGCAAAGCCCGCGTTGGTCTGCGTCTGCCGCCCGGCGCCCTCGATCGCTGCGAGGACGAAGTAGCCCGACCGCGCGGCCTGCTCGAGGTCTGTCCCGTTGCGGCGCAGCTCCCTCTGACGATCGTCGTTGGTCGAGCGCACTCGCACGACGCTGTCGAGCATCGTGTTGACGGCGCGCCCGATCGCGTTGCTGCCCGCGTAGGCCCTGTCCAGACCCGTGGCGAGCGCTCGCGCGCCGCTGCGGCCGTCGGGACCGCTCAGCAGGGTCGTCAGGCCATGGGTCAGCTGCGCGGTTCCTGCGCTCAGCTGATCCACGCCGGTAGCCACAGTCGCGGCGCCGTCGGTCGTCTGGGCGAGCCCGGCGTCGAGCTGCCGGCTCCCGCTTGTGAGCCGCGTGAGCGCGTCGGCGAGCCGGTCGACACCACGGGCCATCTCCTTGGACGCCGTGGAGTTGGCGTCGAGCTCGGTGGTGTAGTTGGTGACGTTGGTCTTCAGCGGGCCGAGCGCCACCAGCGCGCGCTGCAGGTCCTGCTTCGCCCGCTGCACGGCGGGATCGCCTGCGACTGCGGGGTCCGTGATGCCGCCCAGGCTGCGCAGGGACGACTGGACCGCCGACTGCGTTGCGGCTAGCGGCAGGTTGAGCTTGTCGTCCGCGCCGTCGTCGGCGGCGACCAGCGAGTCGCGCAGCACGTCGATGTTGGTCTTCAGCTTGCGCGTCCCGTCACGCGTCTTCTCGAGGCCTGCGGTGATCTGCCTGGACCCGTCGCGGGTCTGCCTCACGCCGTCGGCAAGCCGCTTGGTCTGCGGCGCCGCGGCGCCCGTCGCCTGCGCGATCTGACCCGACCCCCGCGCGGCCTGCCCGAGCCCGTCGGCGAGCTGTCCCGCTCCGTCGGCGCCGGCTTGCAGGCCGTCGCGAAGCTGCCCGGTGCCCTTGCGCGTGCGGCTGAGCCCGCGTTCCAGCCGGCGCACGTCGCGCCCGCCGCGCACGACGTCGCGCGTGATCTTGCGCAGCACCGCGGTGCGCTCGCTCAGCTCCGCGGGGCCGAGCACCGCCTCGACGCCCGGAAGCTTGGCGACGCGCGCCTGGAAACGCCCGAGCTCACGCAGCCGAGCGCGCGTCGTGACAGGGCCCCTCGTCTGGAAGACGATCTCGTACGGCGTGGACCACCCGGCACCGCGATCGCGCTCGAACGCCTCGTAGCTCTTGCGGGCCGGGTCGTCCGGCGGAAGGTTCGCGACGTTCGGCGGTCCGGTGTTGAGCGCGAGCGCGGGCGCCGCGATCAGCGCCAGCGGAAGCATCACCAACGCGGCAGCGCGCGCCGGGCTTCGCAGCGTGCGCTCGGAGAGCCTCAGCCAGAGGTTGCCCTCGCTCGGCTGGCGCAGTGGCCAGCGATTGACGCCTGCGCCGAGGACGGCGAGCGCGGCCGGCATCGCCAGCACCGCGACCGCGACCGCGACGACGGTCGCCACGACGACCCCGATCGTCGCCGACACGAGCAGCGAGCCGGGCGCGATCACGACCGCGCACAGCATCCCGAGCGACAGCGCCGTACCGGCGAGCAGGACTGTCCGCCCGGCGTGGGCGACCGCCGTCTCGACTGCCAGCGGCACGTCGTCCTCGCTCTCCAGCTCCTCACGAAAGCGTGAGACGACGAGCAGGGCGTAGTCGACCCCGAGCGCCAGGCCGATCATGGTCACGAGATTCAGGGCAAGCGCGTCGATGGCGACCCATTCGCCGACCAGTCCCGTCAGCGCGATGCCGACGCGAATCACGAGCAGGCCGCTCAGCGCTGGGACGAGGGCGGCCACCGGGCTGCGGAAGATCAGCAGCAACATCAGGAACAGGACGGGCAGCGCCAGCAGCTCGCCGCGATGCAGCGAGTCGATCGAGGCATCGTTGAGCGCGCCGACGAGCGGCGCCAGGCCGGTGATCTCGGCCCTGAGCGGCCCCCGAGCCTCACGCGCGAGGACCTTCTGCACGGCCGGTGTCGTCTGCGCCGAGATCTCGTCGAACGGTCTGGCGACCTGCAGCGCGAGCATCGCCTGGCCGGGCGGCTCCCTGAGCACGCGTGAGCCGCCGATCGCCCAGGGGCTCAGGACCTCGACGCCTTCGATCTCCTGCAGCTCGCGGACGATCACCGGCCCGCGCCGCTCGACGAGGTCCGCGGGACCTTCCAGCAGGACCGCCATGCTGATCGTGCCGCCGAACGCGCGCTCGGTCAGCTGACCGGCGCGCGCCGAGTCGCTGCCGGGGATCGTCAGGCTCGGCTGGCGGATCTGATCGCGCGTGCCCTGCCCGACGATGATCGCAGCGACGAACACGAGCAGCCACGCCGCGAGAACCAGGCGGCGCCGGCGCACAGCGAAGCGGGCCAGCGCGGTCAACGCGAAGCCTCCCGACGCGCGAGAGCGAAGTCTCGCCAGGGCGACGCCGCCCGGGTGCGGCGCGCGACCTGACCCATGCGTGGCAACCTACACGTCGTCATCGTGCTCGGCGCCGCCACGGACCGCTTGAACGACGACGCCACATGATCCGTACGCTCAACGACTCAGCCCCGAGGTGCTTCTCCGTGAAGGGAGTTTTCGTCTGCGCTCTGGTGGCCGCATTCCTGTCACTGACGGGTGTGGCCGGCGCCGACCCGGTTCAGGAGTTCAACGTCCAGATCAAGGACATCAAGCCGGACGGCCGCTACACGATCGTCTTCACGGCCAACTCCTACGACACCACGGGTGAGCAGCCGCCGCTCGTCACGGACAACATCTTCCGGTTCGCGGCCGGCGTCAAGATCCGGCCAGAGTTCCTGACCAAGGACTACCAGTGCAACGTCGACCGTGTCAGTGAGGCGCTGCTGGTTCCGGATGGGAAGCTGAACTACACCCAGCGCTTGCGGAACCTCCCGGCGTCGCTCAAGCGGACGCGCTCCAAGCTTCCTGCGGCAACGGCCACGGATGTCGAGAAGTGCGCCCGAGCGCAGATCGGCGAGGGCAACGTGGTGGCCGACGTGCGCCCCGTCTTCAAGGACCCGGTTCCCGCCAACTTCTTCGTGTACCTCGCCAAGCCGAAGGCGAAGGGCGCCGACGCCGCGTTCTCGGTTCTCGTGGTGCTCGACGAAACCTCGTGGCTGTGGAAGGGGAGCCCGTTCCTGCGAACGTTCCGGCTCGGGCTCACGATTGACCTGTTCGACGAGCCGAGCGCCGACGGACGCTACGGCTACAAGCTCATCCTGCCCGGCGGTGGCGCTGCGGGCGTCCGCGCGAGCGTTGTCGAACTGCGCGTCACCACGCCCGGCCTGACGCAGCTGAAGACGACGGTTACGTGCCTGACGAAGAAGAAGAGCAAGTGCATCAAGCGGAAGGTCACCTCGAAGAAGCTCTTCTGGCTGACGCAGCCGACCTGCCCGGCGTCGGGACAGCTCGGATTCGAGTCCTTCTACAAGTACGAGACGGGGCTTTCGCAGACCCGGACGGTCGACTTGCCCTGCCCGCGCTTCCAGCTCTGAGGATGACCCACAACGTGAAGCGGATCGCGCTCTCATCCCTGTCGCTCGCCGTCATGTCGCTCGCCGTCATGTCGCTCGCCTCCGTGGCCAGCGCGGAGCCTGTTCAGGAGTTCAACTTCCAGATCAAGGACATCAAGCCGGACGGCCGCTACACGATCGTCTTCACGGCCAACTCGTACGACACCACGGGCCAGCCGCCGCCGCTCGTGACGGCGAACTCGGTGCGCTTCGCGGCCGGCGTCAACATCCGGCCCGAGTTCCTGAAGCGCGACTACCAGTGCAACGTCGAGAAGGTTCGCGACGCACTGCTCGCGCCAGAGCCGGGCATGTCCTTCACCAAGCGCCTGTCCAACCTCGCGGCAACCCTGAAGCGCACCCGCAAGCAGCTCCGGCCCGGGCTGGCCCCAGGGGTCGAGACCTGCATCCGAGCGCAGGTCGGCAAGGGCACCGTGCTGGCCGACGCGCGGCCCTCATTCCCCGACCCGGTCCCCGCGAACCTCTTCGTGTACCTCGCCAAGCCGACCGCGAAGGGCGCCGCGGCGGCTCTCGGGGTCCTCGTCGTGCTCGACGAGAACTCGACGACCGTCAAGGCGAGCCCGATCCTCGCGACGCTGCGGCTCGTGTTCACGGTCAACCTGTTCAACGACCCGAGCGCCGACGGCCGCTACGGCTACCGGCTCGAGCTGCCAGGAGGCGGGGCGGCGGGCGTCCGCGTCAGCGTCGCTGAGCTGCGCGTCACGACCCCTGGGATCTCGCAGATCAAGAAGACCGTCACATGCCGGAAGAAGAAGCGCGGCAAGTGCACGAAGAGGAACGTTACGACGAAGAAGCTCTTCTGGCTCACCCAGCCGACGTGCCCGGCGACCGGCCAACTCGGCTTCGAAGCCTTCTACCAGTACGAGACCGGGTTGACGAGCACCACGGCTGCGCAGCTCCCCTGCCCGCGCTTCCAGAACTGAGATGGCCTCGAAGGCGATCCTCTGCTCGTTTCTGGTGGCTCTGCTGACGGTTGCATCCGTCGCCCGGGCCGATCCCGTGCAGGAGTTCAACGTCCAGCTCAAGGACATCAAGGCGGACGGGCGCTACACGATCGTCTTCTCCTCGAACTCCTACGACACCTCGGGCGAGCAGCCGCCGCAGGTGACGTCGAACTCGGTCCGGTTCGCGGCCGGCGTGACGATCCGGCCGGAGTTCCTGAACAGCCGCTACCGCTGCGACGTGCCGAGGATGCGCGACGCGCTCATGGCCACGCCCGAGCCCACGATGGTCTTCTCAAGGCGCGCCGAGAAGCTCGCGGCGACCTACAAGCGGATCCGCGAGCGCCTCTCGCCAGGAGACGCCAAGGCGGTCGAGACGTGCGTGCGCGCCCAGATCGGGCAGGGCATCGTCGTGGCCGACACGCGGCCGTTCATCGCTGACCCGATCCCGGCGAAACTGTTCATCTACCTCTCGAAGGGCACCGAGAAGGGCGCTCTCGCCTCGTTCGGGGTCCTTGCCGCGCTCGACGAGAGCTCGCAGGTCTACAAGGAGACGGGCTTGCTGCGGCTCCTGAGGCCGCTCGCCTTCGCCACGAACGTCTTCGACGAGCCGAGCGCCGACGGCGTCTACGGCTACCGGCTGGCGCTCCCGGCCGGCCCGGTCGGGATCGTGAAGGTCAGCCTCGCCGAGTTGCGCGTCACGACGCCCGGCCTGGCGCAGGTCACGAAGAAGGTCACCTGCCTGAAGCGCTCGCGCGGGCGGTGCACCAAGAAGAAGGTCGTGACGGAGAGGCTCTTCTGGCTCACCCAGCCGACCTGTCCCACCACGGGGCGGCTCGGCTTCGAAGCCAACTACGGCTACGAGACGGGGCTGACGAGCACGAAGGCGATCCAGCTCCCCTGCCCGCGCTTCCAGCTCTGATGAGCGCAGCCGGCTCGAGGGATCGGCACGCGAGCTGTCATCTACGGCGACGTCGCGGAGGCCTGACCGTAGAGGCTCTCCGCCACCGTGCCCTGGTACGGGCCGAACATGACGTTCCGCAACGTCCCGTAGCCGTAGCTGTTCACCGACGCGAGGGCGCCCGCGGTCGTGATCCAGGCGCCGCCGCTGGAGCCTCCGGTCATGTCGCAACCGATCGCCATCGTGTTCGGCGTCACCGACGTGTCGTCAAAGGCCCACGACGACGCGCAGCCGCGCAGCCGCTGGCCGCTGAACTTCTTCGCCGCCGGGTAGCCATACGCCGTGTACGACTGGTTTCGCGGTCCGTTGAAGGTGATCGCGCGCCCGCCACCGGTCGTGCTCGTGAGGCTCTGCCCCGCAATGCTCCCGACTACCGCTGCGCCGAGGTCGTACGCGAAGCTGCCCGCTGCCCGCCACTGCTCCGTCGTCAGCAGCGTCGTCGCCGTGAAGCGCCCGAGCGGCGAGGCGCCGTCGCGGTAGGCGGGCGCGAACATCCAGTTGGTGTGGAACGCGCCGGGCCCGGCGTTGACGCAGTGGCCAGCGGTCCAGACAACGCTTGCGTTGACGCTGGTGAGCGCGGTGCCCGAACAGACGTAGTTCGTCGAGCCCTCGGTGAAGAAGACCTTGCCGTTCGTGGAGGTCGGGAACGACGTGTACGGACCGGGGACCTCGAACGGCGTGAAGGGATAGGTCGGCGACCCGCCGCCGCCCCCCGGACGCGCCCGTTCGATCGGTAGCGCCGCGCGCATGCGAGCGTCGGTCCAGTACCGGGTGACGTCGGCGCGCGACTGGCCGACACGCTTCGCCACGACGCTGCGCGCCTGCGCGCTCACGGCGAGTGCGAGTGAGGTGAGGGCCGCGAGGACGACGAGAACTGCCAGGCGCTTCATGGGGTCCCTCCCAGAGGACGACGGTGAGCCAGCCAGTATGGAGCAGAGCCGGCGGGCCCGCGAGAGACGCACCGCCGCGTGCATGACCGAGCCTCTTGGCGTTCGGAGACGGCCCGGTTAGCATCGTCGTGGCATGACGACGACCACGCGTGGCGTGTTGCGCAGTCCTCGCGCAGCCGCGCCGCCGAGCGGCGTGGCGGCGGCTGTCGCGCCGCTCGTGAGACGCTTCGACTCGCGCGCCGAGGACGGGCGGGCGTTCGGAATCCGCTTCTGGGACGGCAGCGAGCTGCCGCCGACGGCAGCCGGGTGCGACGGGGGGACCGCGGCGCCATGGCTCGTCCTGCGCCGCCCCGACGCGCTGCGGCGGATCGTCTCGGCGCCCGGTGAGCTCGGTCTGAGCCGGGCGTGGGTCGCCGGCGAGCTCGACGTCGACGGCGATCTGATGCGCGCGATGGTTCTGACCGAGGAGTACCGCCATGCTCCGGTCCAGCCATCGGACGCGCTGGTCGCGCTGCACGTCGCGCGCCGCCTCGGGCTGCTGCGTCACCGACCTCCCGAGCCGCCCGCCGCCGAAGCGCGCCTGCGAGGCCGGCTGCATTCGACAGCGCGCGACCGCGCGGCGATAAGTCACCACTACGATGTCTCCAACGAGATGTACCGCGCGATGCTCGGCCCGACGATGGTCTACTCCTGCGCCTACTACTCCGGCGAGGACGACACGCTCGACGCCGCGCAGACGCGCAAGCTCGACCTGATCTGCCGCAAGCTCGAGCTCCAGCCCGGCGAGCGGCTGCTCGACATCGGCTGCGGCTGGGGGTCGCTGCTGATCCACGCCGCGCGCGAGTACGGGGTGCGCGGCGTCGGCGTCACGATCTCCGAGCAGCAGGCTGCGCTGGCGCGCGTGCGCGTGCGCGAATCAGGGTTCGCGGACCGCATCGAGGTCCGCCTGCAGGACTACCGCGACGTCGCCGACGGCCCCTACGACAGCATCGCCAGCATCGGCATGTTCGAGCACGTCGGCCGCGGCCAGCTCGCGCGCTACCTCTCAGGCGTGCGCAGGCTGCTTTCGGACGGCGGACTGTTCCTCAACCACGGAATCGTGCGCACGAGCCCCCAGCCGCCGAGCGATCGCAGCTTCTCGCGGCGCTACGTCTTCCCCGACGGTGAGCTCCACACGCAGGGCGTCGTGATCGCCGAGCTCGAGGCGGCCGGCTTGGAGGTGCGCGACGACGAGTCGCTGCGAGCGCACTACGCGCGCACGCTGCGCGACTGGAGCGTGAACCTCGACGCGTGGCGTGAGCGGGCGATCGCTGAGGTGGGCGCCGAACGCGAGCGCGTCTGGCGGCTTCACAACGCCGGCGCATCGCTGGCGTTCGAGCGCGGATCGCTGTCCGTGCACCAGGTGCTCGCCGCCCCCCTCGGCCCCGGCGGCGGAGCGCCGCCACTGCGGGTGCGGGCCTACACCGTTTGAGGTATCCGCCTGGGCGGACCGGTTCCCCCGATCACCAGCCCGCCCAAGCAGCCTTTTCGCGTCAGCCGACGAGCAGCGTCGCCGTCGCGTCTCGGTAGCCCTTGCGCGTGACGCGGAAGGTCAGCGTCCCGCGGCGCCCCGGACGCAGCCGGAACGTCGCCAGGCCGTCCTTGCCCGAGCGCCGGGAGACACTGCGCAGGCGCTTGCCCGTGACGCGCACCTTGGCGCCGGAGACGGCGTTGCCCTTGGCGTCTCGCAACCTGACCGTCACGGCGCCCGCCTGCCCGCGCCGCAGCCTGCCTCGCAGGGCGACGTTGATCCCCTTCGGGAACGTGAAGTGGCCGGTCGTCCACGCGCCGGTGTTGTTCCCGTCGTCGACCGACGCGACGCGCCAGTAGAGCGTGCCGCCGTCCTGATAGGCGCGGCGCGAGAGGTCGGGCGCGAAGCTGGTCGTCTGCGTCCGCGTGCTCTCGACGGCCTGGCCGAAGCCAGTGGTCGACGAGATGTCGACGCGGTAGCGCGTGGCCTCTGGATCGGGATCCCAGCTCAGCAGCACGCGCGTAGCCGTCTTGACGCCGCGCACGTTCGGCGTTCGCCCGATCAGGCGCACGTAGTCCTGCGCTGGGAAGAACCCGCCCGAGACCTTGTTCGTGCTCGTCGTCGGGAAGTTCGCCTTGACCTTCCAGTGCCAGATTCCGTTTCCGTAGAAGGTCGTCGGCGTGAACGAGGTCGAGGCGACCGTGAACTCCTTCTCCTTACCATCCGTCTGGGCGACATGCAGCGTGTAGGAGACGGCGCCTGTAACAGGGGACCACGACAGCACGGGGATGCCTTCGCCGCCGGTCGGGTTGCCGGGCGCCGGAGCGGGCGCGGGAAGCGTCCGCTGGAAGGAGCCGGGCGGCGCGGCTGACGGGCAGCGACCGTCGACCGCCGCCGCACACGACCAGCCCTGACCGCGCAGGTTCTCGTCCAACACGCGAACGCGCCAGTAGACGATCGCGTCCGACGGGTAGGTGGTCGAGCTCGTGAACGCGGTCAAGGCAGTCGTCACATCGTCGATCAGCGCGTCGGGAGAGAACGTGGCGTCCTGCGAGACCTGGAGCTGGTAGCGCCGCGCGCCATCCGCTGGCGTCCAGCGGAACGTCGGCTGCCCGCCGACCACGGCGCCCGCGGCGGGCTCGAGCAGCGCCGACGGGAACGAACGCTTGTCGAACGACTGCGGGTGGTTCTGGGTGACGCTCGCCGTCACGCCGTCGTCGCTGACGGGCATGACCGCCCAGTAGTACGAGGTCGTCTCATCGGCGAGCGGCACGAACGCTGCCTTGCTCACGTCGTTGCGCAGCCGCGGCGCGTAGGCGAGCGCGTCCGTGTACGCGATGTCCACGACATGCGTGAACTCCTCGTCGCGCGCGATCACCACGAAGTAGGCGCGAGCCCAGGCGATCCGCTTCCAGCGCACGAGCGGAGTGCGCGGCGTCAGGGTCCCGCTCGTCGGGTACAGGTACGTGTCGGCCGGGACGCTCTGGTCGAGCGGCGGCGCCGTCGCGGGCTCGGGCAGGGTGTACGTGAACGCCGGCGCGAGCTGCGTGAAGGGGCTGATGTAGCCGTTGGAGTCGACGCCCTCGCGATCGCTGCGGGCCAGCACGCGTGCGCAGTAGGTCACGCCGTTGGCCAAGCGCGCCAGGTCGTTTGAGGCCAGAGTCGGCCAGCTCAAGGGACCCGGGGACTCCAAGGTCGTCGGCTTCGGCGGCACAGGCGACCAAGCGTTCGTCGCGGTGATCCGCTCGATTCGCGCAGGGCTCGACCAGTCGCAAGACGAGCCGCTGACCCACGGGGTGATGTGAACCTCGTAGCTCGAGGCCCCGGCCACCGGATCCCACTGAACTGCGGGCGACGAGGTCACCGGCGCTGGCGAGCCCGCGGGAGGCGTTTCGGTGTTGTCCGTCACCCGCAGGCCCGGGATCGACGGCAGTGCCTTGTGGAAGGTCTTTGTGAAGTCGGTCTCCGGTCGGTGGTTCCATTGCCCGGCGTTGCCGTCGGCGTCAAACGCCCGAACGCGCCAGTAGTAGCCGAAGCCGGCCACGCCCTCGTTGTTGCGCAGCAGCTTGGTGGGCGACAGCGACGCTCCCGTCGTCTTGTCGGTGCAGCAGACGCGGCCCTCGGGCGAGAAGTTCTCGGTGAAGTTGACATCGATCTCGTAGCTGGCAGCGCCGGGGACGGCGTCCCACGAGAACTGCGGGTCGAACACGCCCGGATGCGAGTCGAGGTCCGCCAGCCGGGTCGATGTCGCCGTCGGCCAGGTCCACGTGAACGACGCGACCTTCGAGCGCTGGCCGCGATGGCCGGCGGCGTCGATCGGCGTGATCGCCCAGTGGTACCTCTTCCCGGAAGCCAGAGCTCGCGGAAGCGCGTACGAAGTTCCCTGCGTCGTCTGCGGGCTGGTGCTCGTGCCGAGCACGAGAGCCGACATCGACGCGTCGGTCGCGATGCTGACGATGTAGCGGGTCGCGTACGGGACGCCCGACCAGTTCAGCACCAGCGGCGAGGCCGGCCAGACGACCGAGGCGCCGTCGACGGGCGCGATCAGCAGCGGAGCCGTCGTCCACTCCTTGCGGAGCGTGCGGGCGCCCGACCAGTGGCCGGCGCGATCCTTGGAGTCGATCGCGCGCACGCGCCAGAAGTACTCGCCGTCCGGGAGCGTCTCCTCGATCGTCGCCGCGGTGTTCTGCGTCTTGCTGGTGCCCTTGCCCGCGCCGGAGCCGAGCACGATCGATCCGAACTCCTCGTCGGCGGCAAGCTGGTATTCGTAGCTCGCGGCGCCGCTGACGGCGCTCCACGTCAGGGCGGGCACGCCTTCGACGCGCTCGCCTGATGCCGGCGCGCCGAGCGACGGCGCACGCAGCGCGGCGCTCGCCGCGGACGGAAGCGTCACCAGGGCGATCGTGGACAGCAGGGCTGCGCTCAGCGCGCGGGTACGGGTCATCGTGACTCCTCGAGGTTCCGCAGCGGCGCGAAGCCGACATGGACGTGATCGTCGTGATCACTCATTGCCAGCGCGTTGGACGCGCCCGTGAACGTCATCAGGCTGATGATCTGGTGGGGCCGGAGCGAGCCGCGCAGCTCGAGCAGCGCGCGGATCGTCTCGTCGGTGACGGAGCCCTCGCCCTGGTGACCGAGGATCGGGGTGCCGTTGACGCGCGCGATGTCCATCGCCGCGCCGTACGAGTGCTCGGAGACCGAGCCCGCGGACGTGTAGTAGCCATGCCCGCAGCGCAGCGAGGTCACAGCGGGGCGCAGCTTGCGGCTCGCCAGGAACTCGAGCGTCTCCAGCACACGACGATCGACGATCCCGGTGGCGACGTCCTCACGCCCGCAGCCGTAGATCTCGATGCGCTCGTCGGCGAGCACGTGCTCGCGCAGGCGCTCGTCGTCGAGCAGCAGCACGCGGCCGATCGTCTTGGCCTCGTGATCGGGGTCGAGCAGACCGGGCGATCCCGTGGCGCGCCGGATCGCGCTGGCCTGCGTGCGGCCCTCGGCGACGAGTGTCGCGAGCAGGTCCTCCGGCAGGTCGCCGATCTCCTGGGCGCGGCGCAGGACACGCTCGACGTACCAGTTCGCGTGGTTGTAGGCGAAGATCGCCCGCGGCAGGTCTCGCGCGGCGCCGGACGCGCGCAGGTAGCGCGCAGCGGAGAAGATCGCGTCGACCGGATCGTTCAGGTTCTTCTGCCCATCGCGGTTGGCGTCGACGCCGAAGGCCGCCCACGTCGCGGGCATGAACTGCATCCAGCCCATCGCGCCGGCGCTCGAGACGCTCACGTTGGAGCCGAAGTCAGTCTCGATCTCGTTGATCGCAGCGAGCACCTCCCACGGGATGCGGTACTGGACCGCAGCGGCCTGGTAGATCGGCAGCAGGAACAGCGGGCCGGGGAAGCGCGTCGCCTCGCCCGATCCGAAGGCCGGCGGGGCGAGCGGAGTCAGCGACAGCCAGTCGATGCTCACCGGCGGGAAGTAGACCTGTGCGTGCTCCGCGCGGGCAGAGCGCCGCTTGCGCTTCGCCGCGCGCTGTCGCGTGGCGGGCCTACGGCTCGCGGTGCGCTGCTTCGGCGTCGCGCTCGCGGCGCGATCGGCGCTGGTGTCCGGGCTCGCTCCGTGTTCGTCGGCCACGGCCGGCGCCGCGTTCGGGCCGGGATCGGCCGGCTGCGCCGGCGTCGCGGGTTCAGCGGGATCCGCGGGAGCGGCAGGCTCGGCCGCCTCACCGGGCTGGTGATCTGGGTCGGGCTTTGCCGGGGACGCGGGATCTGCGGGAGCCGCCGGCTCCGCCGGGGTCGCCGCGACAACGTCGGCCTTCGCCTCGGCTGCGGCCTGCGGGGCTTCATACGCCGGTTCGCCCGGGACCGCATCAGAGGACGGCGAGGAAGGTGCATCGGACTCGCTGCCGGCGCTCTTCTCGCAGTCCTCCACGGCGGGCAGCGCCGCTTCGGCGACGACGGTCGCCTGGACACACTCGGGCGCGACTTCGTCAGTCGCGGCGAGCGAAGCTGTGCCTGCCGCGGCCAGCGCGACGACGGCCGCGATCAGCGCCAGCCACAGCCGCGCGTGAACGCGCGCGGCCGCCGGGTGATCCTCCCTGAACCCCATCTCAGCTCCCTCCCATGCTCTGAGCGACACCGATCGCCGCGGGGGCGAGCAGCACGACGAATATCGCGGGGAAGATCAGGAAGACGAGCGGGAAGAGGATCTTCACCGGCGCCTTGCGCGCCAACTCCTCGGCCTTCGCCTTGCGGCGCTTGCGCATCTCCTCGGCGAGGCTGCGCATCATCTGGCCGATTGAGACACCGAGCCGCTCGCCCTGCACGATCGTGCGCACGAACGAGCGCGTGGCCGGCGTGTCGCAGCGCTCGAGCATGTGCGAGAGCGAATCGGTCATCGATGCGCCGAGGCTCTGTTCGCGCAGCATCAGCTTCAGCTCGTCACCGAGCGGGCCGCGCGTGCGCATCGCCGCGGCGCGCATCGCGCCCGCGAGGCCCATACCACTCTCGACGCCGACGACCAGCAGGTCGACGAGCTCAGGCATCGCGCGGTCGATGCGCTCCAGGCGCAGGCGCCCGCGCCTGGCGACGAACGCCTTCGGCAGCAGCCAGCCCCAGGTGCCTCCGGCGATGACCGCGAGGACGCTGATTGCGGGCGGCTGCCCTCCAGCGCCTGCCACGTACAGGGCCGTCAGCGGGAACGCGATCGCGCTCAGTGCGCGGTAGCCGATGTACGTCTCGGTGCTCGTGGCGAACATGCCGGCGCCGAGCAGCTGCTGACGGATCGAAGTCACGCGATCGCGATCGAGCCGTCGGGCGATGAGGGCACCAAGCGCCTCGACCGGGCTGCGCCACTCACGCGGTCCGGTGGGCGCTGCCGCAGTGGCGGCGAAGCCGTAGGCGTCGATCTGCGCGAGGCGATCGGCGGCGCGGGCGCGCGGTGCCAGCACGACGCGTGCGACCAGCAGCGCCGAGCACGCGAACAGCGCGAGCGCGATCAGGATGAGAGGGGTCATTCGAGCGCTCCTTGCTCAGACTTCGATCTTGACGATCTTGTTGATGACGAGTGAACCCGCGACGACGAACGCCGCGCCAAGCCCGACCAGGACGTTCCCGAGCGTCGTCTGCCACAGCGGCGAGGTGTAGGCCGGCGCGATCACCGCGAGGATCGCCAGCAGAGCGAGCGGGATCGCTGTCAGGATCCAGCGGCTGAGCTGACCCTGCGCGGTGAGCGAGCGCACCAGCCGGCGCACCTCCTCGCGGCCACGCAGGTTCTCGACCACGCGGTCGAGAGCCTCCGCACCGTTGCCGCCGGTCTCGCGCTGCAGGATCGCGACGAGCGCGACCTGCTCGAGGTCGGCGTTGTCCATCCGGCGGATCGTCTCCCGCAGCGCGTCCTCGAGCGGAACCCCAAGGCGCTCGTCCGCGATCACGCGCCCGAACTCGGTGGCGGCGCGCTCACCGGCGTCCTCGCTCATGACCGCCAGCGCTCCCGCGAAGCTGTGTCCGGCACGCATCGCCGAGGCGACGGCCTGCAGCGAATCGGCGAGCTCGTCGGCGAACTGGGCGCGCTGGCGGGCGATGCGGGCGTTCACGACCGCGCGCGCGGCCACCGCCGCCAGCAGGGGCCCGGCCGGGGCCAGCAGCCACGTGCCCGAGACACCCGCCAGGCACCACGCCAGCAGCACACCGCCGGCGGCAACGGCGCCCAGGAGGCGCGCGGGCGTGACGTCGAGTCCCGCCAGCTCGAGTGACTCGGCCAGCGCAGCGAGGCGCGACGAGCCGAGCCGCCGTCCGGTGCCCTCGCGCGCGACGAGCGCGGCCACTTCGAGGCCAGCCTTGGACTCGCTGTAGGCGTCGACACGCTCGCGCACCGTGGGCCTGCGAGCGCCGTGCGCGAGCAGGTTGGTCACGAGTAGGAAAACGGCCACCAGGATGCTGACGACGACGATCGCGATGCCGGGGGCCGTGGTGAGGAACGGCGCGTCGCGGCGCTGACCGCTCGCGGCGACCGTCAGCGACGGCGCCTCGTAGCTTGCGCGCGCGCTGCGCCCCTCTGCGCGAGCCTCTACGCGCACCCGCGTGCCGGCCGCAACCTGCGACCGGTAGCGCACGAGGTAGGCGTTCGCGAGCTGCCCGCCGAGCTCGCGGTAGACGCTGCGCAAGGAGTTGCCCGTCGCGGCGCCGAGGTACTCGCCTTGCGTCGCGACGGCGAGCGCCTCGAGCGTCTCGCCGTCGTAGGAGCGCGACTTCACGCCGATCGTGAAGATGCGGCCGTTCGCGCTGACGCCTGCCGCCGCGACGCCGCGGGCCGTGGCGACGCTGCCGCTGTCCGCGCCGTCCGACAGCACGACGACCGCGCCGGTGGAGCTACCGCTGCGCCGCAGCAGGTCGAGTCCCGCAGAGGCGGCGTCGTAGAGGTTGGTGCCCGCGGCGAGCTTCGGGGTCGACGACAGCGCGGCGTCGATGGCGGCAGCGTCGGTCGTCGGCTTCAGCAGCGTCGAAGGCGAGCGGTTGAAGGTCACGACGCCGACGGGCTGCGCGGCCGGACGCTGGGCGGCGAACACGCGCGCCGCCGACATCGCGTCGCGGATCGGCGCTCCGCGCATGCTCTTGCTCGTGTCGATGACGAGCACCACGCCGAACTCCGAGCGGTCGCCGTACGGCTCGACTTCGAGGCTCGCCACGGGCTCGCCGTTCTCACTGACCGCGACGTCGGCCGGATCGGGCGTGACGCCGGGCGGCAGCGTGAGCACGTAGGACCGCTGCGGGAAGTCAGGGCCGCCGAACTGCGTGAGGCCCGCGCTCGCTGCCTGCGTGGGCGCTGCCGCGAGCAGCACCGCCATCAGGGCGAGCAGCAGCAGAGGGGCGAGGTGGCGCGGCGAGATCATGCCGACACCGCACGCGGGTAGGAGAACAGATCGCTCGGCAGCTCGAGTCCGTGCTTGGCGAACTTGTGCGTGAACGCCGGCCGCAGGCCAGTCGGCTGCAGACGGCCGTGCACCTTGCCGTCGCTGTCGATTCCCTCGACCTTGTACTCGTACAGGTCCTGCAGCGTGATGACATCCGACTCCATGCGCTGGACCTCGGTGATCGCCGTCACGCGCCGGACGCCGTCCTGCATGCGCTCAAGGTGCACGATCAGGTCGAGCGCCGAGGCCACCTGCTGGCGGATCGCCCGCACCGGCAGGTCGTAGCCCGCCATCAGGACCATCGTCTCCACGCGCGCCAGCGCGTCGCGCGGCGTGTTGGCGTGCAGCGTCGTCAGCGAGCCGTCGTGGCCCGTGTTCATCGCCTGCAGCATGTCCAGCGCCTCCGCGCCTCGGACCTCGCCGACGATGATGCGGTCGGGCCGCATGCGCAGCGAGTTGCGCACGAGGTCGCGGATCGCCACCGCGCCGTCGCCCTCGATGTTCGCGGGACGCGACTCCAGGCGCAGGACGTGGCGCTGGTTGAGCAGCAGCTCGGCCGCGTCCTCGATCGTGACGATGCGGTCATCGTCTGGAATCGCGGTCGAGAGCGCGTTCAGCAGCGTCGTCTTGCCGGAACCAGTGCCGCCGGAGACGAGGATGTTCAGCTCAGCGCGGATGCAGCAGTCGAGGAAGTCGATCGCCTCGCGCGTGAGCGTCCCGAGCTGGATGAAGGCGTCGAGATCGAGCCTGTTCTTGGTGAATTTGCGGATCGTGAGCAGCGGTCCGCTCAGCGAGAGCGGCGGGATGATCGCGTTCACGCGGCTGCCGTCGGGCAGGCGGGCGTCGACCATCGGCGATGCCTCGTCGATGCGGCGCCCAACCTGGGCGACCATCTTGTTGATGATGCGACGCAGGTGCGACTCGTCGTTGAATCGGATCTGCGCGTCGTGCAGACGGCCCGCGCGCTCGACCCAGACCTCGTAGGGCCCGTTGACCATGATCTCGGTCACCTCCGGGTCGACGAGCAGGCGCTCGATCGGCCCGTGAGCGAGCGTGTCGTCCGCGATCTCGGCGACCAGCCGCTCGCGATCCTCGCGCGACAGCCCCGCCTCGCTTTCGAGCTCGGCGCGGATCGCGTCGATCACGCGGCCACTCAGCGCCACGGGATCCAGATCCTTGGCGTAGAGCTGGGGACCGAGGTCGACGATCACCGCCTGGTGGACGCGGTTCTTCAGATCGGCGAACGCGTCCTCAGCGCACGCCTCGTCGATCCCGAGTCGCTCGTGCAGTTCCATGGTCAGGCCGCCTTTCCGCGGCGCAGGAGCGAGCGGCGCGCGCCCCCGTCCGAGCTGTGGTTGATGTGGACAACGGCCCCCGGGCTGATCGCTTCGGCGAGCGCGCGGAAAGCCTTGCCGGCTTCCGATTCGGCGGCGCTGATGACGATCGGCGTCGCCTCGTTGACCGAACGCGTGATGTCGCGGCTGCTCGGGACGAGCACGTCGGGCGTGCAACCGAGCAACGCCGCCGCGTCCTCGGCGGTCACGCCCACCTTGCTGTCGGCGCGGTTGAGCACCACGCGGATCGCGTCCTGCGGGACGCGCATCCGCTCCAGCGTCTCGAGCGCGAGCCGCGTGTTCTTGAGCGAGAGCGCGTCCAGCATCGCCACGACGCAGACGTGCTCGGAGCGGTCGATCGACGCGATCACCTCGGGCGTGAAGCTGGGCGGGGTGTCGATCACGACGTGATCGGTCATCGCCGTCAGCGCGTCGAGCAGCTCGAGCAGGAACTCGACGCTCACCGCGCTCGCCTGGTCAGGGCGCCGCGGCGCCATCAGGACCTTCAACCCGGACGTGTGAGCGGCCAGGAAGTCGTCGAGCTTCTCGGCGTCGAGCGATCCGCCCGAGGTCGCGAGCTCGTAGAGCGTGCGCTCAGGATGCAGCCCGAGCGACAGCCCGACGTCGCCGAACTGCAAGTCGAGGTCGACGAGCACGACGCGCTTCCCCGTCTTGGCGAGCGCCACCGACAGGTTGCACGCGGTGAGCGTCTTGCCGGTCCCGCCCTTCGGTCCGAGCACGGTGGTGATCGCGCCGCGAGCGGCGCCGGCCGAGCCCGCTCCGGCGCGGCGCGCGATCGCCTTCTCGAGCGCGAACGCGATCTGCGCGCCGGCGTCACTGCCCGGCGTCAGGCGCGCGTCCTGCACGAGGTCGTCGGCGCCGGCGTCGATCGCCTGCTGCACGAAGCCGTTCGCCATGCCCTCGTAGAGGACGACGACGGGACGGTCGGGGCGCTTGGCCACCGCCGAGCGGATGAACGTCAGCGCATCATCGCCATCGCCGCTGCAGGCGACCACAAGCGCGTCGTCGCGACCCGCACCGGGCCGTTCGAGGCTCTCGGGGCGGGCATCGACGAGCTCCGTCAGGGAGATCGCCGGCTGGCCCGCGCAGAGCCCCTCGAGGACCTTGCGGTCGATGGACGCCGCGTGCGCGACCGTGGTGCGGATCGCCGGGGTCACCGCCGGCCTCCCTCGATCGGCTTGACGCCGACGAGCAGGCTGCCTGCCGAGACCAGCTGCGAGCTCGCGGGGCGCGTGCTGCCCGGCGCGCGTACGACGACCCAGATACGGCCGTTGTCGCTTGCGAAAGCGAGCTGCGCGGCGTCCGCGCTGGAGACCTTGAGCGTGATCACTCCGGTCTGGCCCGCGCCGCCGGCGGCCGAAGCCGCCTTCGGCGCCTCGAGCACCGTCACGTTGCTGGCGATCGCCTTCACGACGGGGCGCGAACGGCCCGTCTCACGCTGCAGGTTGAAGCCCGCGAGCAGGTCTACGCGGTCACCCGCGCGCACGTCGCCGATGAGCCCATGGGCCGCGTCCACCGGGACCGAGATCGCGCGCTCGTCGCGAGCGAGCTTGGTCGCCAGCGCACCGTCGCTGGCGGCGAAGTCCGCGGTCGTGATCTGCTGACCGGGATAGATGTCCTTGGTGGCGACCTGATCGCGGACCTGCGAGATGTCCGTGACCGCGCCGGCGACGACCGCGCTGGAGCGCACGTCCGAGACGCGGAAGGACTGGTCGGTGGCGATCGCATCGCCCGAGCTGCCCTTGGCGATCAGGCGGTCGGCGACGGCCACCGAGGAGGTGCCGCGGGCCGAGGCGCCGGCGTCCTGCTTGGCATCGTTGATCGCCGAGATCACGAGGATCCCGGCAACGATCGCGGCCACCGCTGCGGCGGCGAGCGACCATGTGCGCGACGACGCACCGCGCAATAGTGTCTTTGACGTGAGTTCCATGGTGCTGCTGATCCCCCTAACGGGTCAGTTCGGTTACACAGACCCCGAGTCCGTTGGAGGACAGGTCGCACGGCTGACCGCCGCTCCCCGCTCCGCCGCTCGCGATCTGGACGTACTTGATGAAGTGGCCGACGATCTCCCCGCGAACTGCGGTGTCGTCGCCGTTGCCCTGGCATGGGTTGTCGAATCCCGGGTTGCCCTGCCACCCGGTCACGTAGAAGGCGGCGAACTCCACGACCGGGAACGCCTGGTTGCCGCTGCCCGAGAAGGACTCGTACGGCGTGAGAAGGATGAACACGATGCGCGGGTCGTCGCGATCGAGGTTCGGGAAGCTCGCCCAGTTGTTGGGGCTGGTGCAGACCGACGGCTTGGGATCGCCGAGGATCCTGCGGTTCATGCCCTTGCCGATCTGCGACTGCGTCGCGCCGGTCTGGGTGACCGTGCACGGCGACGGGTCGGGCATCGCGCCGGGGTTGTTGTACCCGTCGCAGGACTGTCCGGTGTTTATGACGTAGCCGGGGCTGCTGCAGCCCAGCGCGAACTCGTCCTCGAGGTTCGAGAGGTTCTCGTCACAGTCCAGCGCCTGCGTCTGGCTGCTCTGGTCGAGCACGCGCATGCGGTAGAGCGGATCGCTGACCGACTGGGCGTTCGCGAGCGTTCCGGGCACGGCGATCTTGACGCCCAGCGAGCGCGTGCAGGACGAGTTCCCGCTGTCGCATTGGCGGAACGAGTTGGCCCCGTAGCCGCCGCCCTCCCAGAGCTGGGCGATCTCGATCGGCCCCGAGCCGCTGGGCGACGAGGAGAAGGTGCGCTGGGCGACGCCGAAGGATCCGGTGCAGGGTGCCGGCTTGTTGCCCTTGCCGGTGCCGCACGTCTTGCCACCGATCGTGCCCTTCTCGGCGCGCCAGTCGAGCGTGACGCTGCGCGGGCCGGCGCTCGCCGGCAGCGAGAGCGTCCCGCTCCAGACGCCGGCGGACAGCGTCAGCGGCACGGTCGCCCCGCCGGCGAGCTGTGCGGTGACCTTGGCGTCGTAGGTCGAGATCGGGTTCGCCACACCCCAGTCGACGGTGGCCTGGACGGTGACCGTGCAGGCGCTGCCGGAGTTGGTCGCGGTGGTCGTGAACGCGGCGTCATCGCACGTCCCGGCGACCAGCCGCACGTCCCGCGCCTTCGGCGCGCTGCCCGCGCTGACGGCGGGCGCGCCCTGATACCCCCGTACGAACAGGATGTCGTCGTAGCAGCGCACACCAGCGTCGCCGCAGGTGGTCGAATTGTTCGAGCTGATCGCGACGCGGACCGTCACCCGGTCGACGCCTGAGCCGAAGGTGATCGGCAGATCGTTCGCCGTACCGAGGATCGCGAGGCCGTCGCCGTTGACGCCCTGCTTGACCAGCGCGCGGCGGCCGAGCTCGGCCGACTGGCCCGCCGGCGGGCTCTCGTTGAGGAAAGTGACCTCGCCGCGCTCCCAGCGCTGGTCGATCACCGACACCGGGATGAAGTTCTCGAGCTCGGTCGCGCGGTTGATCTCGACGCGTGCGTGCGCGTTGATGTGGTCGACGGACGCGAGCCGGAAGAAGTACGGCAGGTCAGTCTCGGTGAGCTTGAGGTCGATCATGCTCGCCTCGCACGGCTCGCCGGTGCGCACATCGGGGTCAGTCGGCGTGCCCTGACCGGACCACGTCGGTGAGTTGAAGACCGCGTGGACGTTTGCCGCGGGCGTGTTGCCGATCTGGACGTTGAACGGCCCCTGGCCGTCGAGCGGCGCCAACCCGCCGTACTGCGCCGCACGGGCCTTGATCGCGTCGTTGTCGCACGGAAAGGTCACGTCGCCGGCCGCTGCGAGCACGGCCGCGTCGGCCTGCATCTGCAGGTGGCGGCGGTGCTCGAACCAGTTGCCGACGTCGATCACGAGCGTCGCGAGCAGCACGACGACGGGCAGCACGATCGCTGTCGTCACCATGATGCCGCCGCGCTCCTCGCGGCGCAGGCGCGCTACGAGCCGACGCGTGCTCACGAGGCGCACCCCGCGATCGATGAGTCGGGCCGGCGCTCGAGGCGCATGCTCGCCTCACCGGTGATCGACACCGGGAGCAGGTTCATGAAAGGCAGGAAATTGTAGGTGGTGGTCGCGCGAACCCGCACGGGGTCGCCGACGGCGCTCGTCCCGTTGGGGTAGTCGACGCAGATCTGCAGCGGGTCGACCGACGCCGAGCCGTCGCGCAGCTCGGACGTCGAGCCCTTTCCCGCGAGCGTCTGCGCAAGCGAGCCGCCCGGACCAGGGTTGCGGTTGACGGCGGCGTAGCGCGCGCCCTCGTTGGCGAGGTGCGTGCTGTCGATCCAATAGTGGATGGCACGCCCGAACTCGAGGATCCCGAAGATCAGCACGAGCATGAGCGGCAGGACGAGCGCGTACTCGACGAGCGCCTGCCCCTCCTGGCCGCGTGATGCTGATGTTCGAGATGAGTGGTTCACGATGTCCTCGGTTCCGGCGACAGCGCCGGTGATCGGGTGGCTCGAGAGGCGGCGCGCCTGACGCGCGACGGATCAGTCCGCCCCGCACGCGACCTACGCGTGCGGGGCCGACCGGATGCAGCGTCCCTAGAGCGCGTTGGAGACGCTCGTGAACACGCCGGTGACGTCGCCACCGAGAATGAACAGGATGCCGATCGCGACGACGGACACCAGAGCCAGGATGAGCGAGTACTCGACCATCGTCTGGCCGTCCTCGTCACGCGCGTCAACGCGCCCGACGAGACCCTGCAGGAACTTGGTCCACATGTGTGGTCCCCCCTTTTGGTGATTGCTTGAAACCGGCCACCTCCGCGTCCCTCGATCCTTCGAGCCTCAGCGGCGCGGAGCCGGTTTTCTCAACGGGGCGGACCTTAGGTTTCACCCAAAGGCGTTACGCCCCCCGAAGGTCCAGTCCTGACCTGTACTTCGGGGGGGTGCTCTCACGCGCGCGGGCGGCGAGACTTCGGTCATGCCTTCCGACACCGCGCGCTCAAGCCTGCTCACGGTCCGCACCGCTGAAGGGACGACCATCTGCGAACGCTGCGTCGTCGCCGACACCCCGCCGCGCCGGCTGCGCGGGCTGCTCGGACGCGCCGGGCTCGAGCCGGGCGAGGGGCTGCTGATCCGGCCCACGCACGCGATCCACATGTGGTTCATGCGCTTCGCGATCGACGCGGTCTTCGTCGATGAGGACGGTCGCGTTCTGCGCGTGGCCGAGCACCTGCGCCCGTGGCGCATGGCAGCCAAACGCGGCGCGCGCTGCGTGCTCGAGCTCGGCGCGGGCGAGTGCGCGCGGCGCGGTCTCACCGTCGGCGACAAGCTCGTCATGAGCCCCGCCGAGGCCACGTCTTGAGCGACCACCTGACCGTCCTGATCGCCTCGCCCGACCACGACTACCTGCGGCTTGCGCGGACTGTGCTGCGCATCCGCGGGCACATCGTCTTCACGACCAGCGTCGGGCCCGACCGCCTGCGCCGGCAGGTCAGCCTGCGCTGGCCCGACGTCGTGCTGCTCGACTGCGATGCGAACGTTCTCACTCAGGCGCACGCGAGCCTCACCGCGCTCGGCGTCGCGGTTCTTCGCGTCGTCGACGACCCGGCCGCTGGCGCGTCGCCGAGCCGCGCGCCGATCGGCAAGTGGGTTCCGGCGACAGCCCTGGTTGACGCCGTCGCGCGCGCGGGCGATGAGCGCACTGCCGCCGGTCGCCCGCACCTGCGTCTCGTCGGCTCGCCGTAGCCGCCACCACGCCGGGTACAGTGCGAAGCCGATGGCGATACGGACGGTCATCGCTGACGATCACCAGCTTGTTCTGAGGTCGCTGCGAGCGGCGCTCGAGGCGGACGACGGCTTCGAGGTGGTCGGGGAGACCGATTCGGGTGCGCATGTGCCCCCGCTCGTATCGCGCCTTCGCCCGGATCTCGTGCTGATGGACCTGCACATGCCGGGCATGGACGGTCTGACCTGCCTCGACATCCTCCGCCGGCGCCACCCCGAGGTGAAGGTCGTGATGGTCTCGGCCTCCGACGACGAGGCGAACATCCAGTCGGCGCTGCGGCGCGGGGCCATCGGCTACATCCTCAAGTCGATCAACCCCGACGAGCTCGCGATCGCGCTGCGACACGCGATCAGCGGCACGGCGTTCTACGCCGTCGGGGGCGCTGAGACGACAGAGCAGCACGTCTCCCGCACGGTCGGGCTGACGGACCGCGAGCTGACGATCCTCAAGGCGCTCACCCGCGGCCTCTCCAACAAGCAGATCAGCCAGGAGAACTGGGTCACCGAGCAGACGGTGAAGTTTCACCTGAGCAACATCTACCGCAAGCTCGACGTCTCCAACCGCGCCGAAGCAGTGCGATACGCGCGGCAGAACGGCATCGGCGGCGAGCCTCCCGGCGGGAGCTGAGCACGCCCGCCGTCACGACGCCCGAAGGGCCTCGGCGCGGCTCCTCAGGCCGCTCTGAACGTGACGACAGCGTCAGCGGGAAACGCGACGGGTTCGGCGGGCCGCTCGGCCTGCGCCGGGAAGTAACGATCGAAGCTGAACGTGACCGCGGTCCCGGCCCCTGGCCGGCTCTGGACCTTGCACGTGCCGCCGAGCAGCCGGACGCGCTCCATCATCCCGAGCAGGCCGAGGCTTCCGCGCTGGGCGCCGTCCGGCAGCGCGGCCTCGACATCGAAACCGCAGCCGTCGTCGCGAACGAACGCGACGACCCGCGTGTCGCCCACGTTCACCGACACGTCGACGACTGACGCCCCGCTGTGCTCGCGCGCGTTGGCGAGCGCCTCTCCGGTCACGCGCAACAGCGCCACGCGCTCCATGTTCGTGAGGCCCGCGAGGTCGCCGTGGAGCTGCACCGTCGGCTCGGTGCCCGTCCGAAGCGCGAACGCGCGCACGATCCCGCGCAGCGACTCGTCGAGCGGGCGCTTGAGGAGGCTCGCGGACTCCATCGATCGCGCGAGCCCGCGCAGATCGGCCTCCGCCGCCTCGGCGATCGCCAGCATGTCCTCGACCCTCGCCAGCGGATCGCGGCCGGGGTCGGCGGAGGCCTCGCCGCCGGCCAGGGCACCGTGCAGAGCGCTCAGCTCGCCGCGCAGCAGGGTGATGTCCTGGAGCGGACCGTCGTGTAGATCGAACCCGACGCGGCTGAGGCGGCGCTCCGCCGAGCGCGCCAGAGCGGCGTGTTGGGCGACGGTGCCGTCGAGCAGGACAGCTCGCTCGAAGGCCAGCGTCAGAAGCTCGGCCGAGCGCTCCGCGAGCGCGCGCGTCATCTCGTCGCTGCCGTGCACCGGCGCCCAGGCGAGCATCGCGCACGGCTCGCCGAAAGCCCGCACGAGGACGGTCGGCTCGTCGTTCCCATCGCCGCAGAGCACCCGGATCACGCTGCGCCGAGTTGCGTCCTCAGAAAGGCTCCCGGCGTGGGCCGCAGGAACGGGCAGCTCGCCGGTGACGAGCCGCCAGACCGTAACCGCGCTGGAGCCCGACAGGCCCGCGAGCAGCGTCACGTGAGCGCGCAGCGCCTCGTCGAGCGGAGCCGAAAGCGGCAGCGGGTCGCCCAGCGCGAGCAGACCGATTCGCACGGCGTCGGCATCCATCAGCTCCTTTGCGTTGCGCGCAAGCCGCGCGACGACCTCGGCCCCCTGCTCTCCGGAGACGACCAGCGCCGCGAGCGCCGCGCCCGTCAGCAGCTCCGCCGCGAGTGCCGGCTGGCCGGCGTCGACCAGCGTCTCCGCCGCGGCGCGCGCCTGAAGCACCGTGCCGATGATAGCGGCGTTGCCTGCCTGGCCTTCACACTCGAACCGCCTGTGGAGTTTGTCCAGCGGCTTGCAATCCATTGCATTCCCCCAACGCGGGCTTCGTGCCCGAACGCGATCGGTACGACGCGAGAATTACTCGCAACCGCATCGGAAGAGTGCAACCCCGGCATGAGCACTTGCACGCGGTGTCAGGGACAAACGGCGGTTTTCTGCGGCTGAGCGGACGGATGTCCGAGGCCGACGGGGGCTCCGGAGACGTGGGCGCTGATGGAGCCAGCCGGAATCGAACCGGCGACCTCTTACTCCGACCCTTGCTATCGGACACACCAGCCCGTACTATCGGACACACCAGCATGTCTGACTTGACCCGCGTCGCGCGTACTCTCGGAACCAGCGAACGCACGCTGCGGCGTGCCGCGAGCTCTGGGTTGCTGCACGCCACGCGCGAGAGCGAGCGGCGGTTGCGTGTTCCGGACGCCGAACGCCGCTACCTCGAGCAGCGCTGGTCGCTGCTCTCGGGCCTTCGCAGCGCGTTGCGGACCGAGCCCAACGTCCGGATGGCCGTGCTCTTCGGCTCGGTCGCACGCGGCGACGAGACCGCCGGCAGCGATGTCGACATGCTCGTCGACCTGCACGACCCCGACCGCTTTCGCATGCTCGCGCTCGAAGAACGCCTCTCGAGCGCGGTCGGCAGAGACGTCCAACTCCTGCGTCTCGCCGATGCTCAGCGCGACCCGATGCTGCTGGCCGAGGTTCTCGACGGCGGGCGCGTCCTCTCCGATCGCCACCAGCGCTGGCCACGGCTCCACGATCGAGCTGCGCGACTCCGCCGGCTCGCCGAGCGGGAGTTCGAGACCCGCGCCCGGAACGCGATTGACGGCGCTCGCCGTTCGGCGGCCTCATGAACCATGCCGCCGACGCCGCGCGACATCGACCTCAAGCGCTCGCGCCAGTCGATCGTTCGGCACCTCGAGGACTTCCCCCGCCAACTCGACGCGCTGCGGTTCGGGGTCGACCGGCTCGATCTCCCAGCGTTCGAGCACGCATTCGAGAGCGGCGACCCAGAGCTCTACACACCTGTCCAGGCGATCGAGCGCGGGTTTGGGCGGCTGCAGAACTACATGGCTGGCATGGCCGCCGACGGAACCAAGCTCGCGGGGCTCGCCCGCAGGCGCAACACCGGGAAGGAACCCAAAGCGCAGCCGGACTTCGAGGCTCTGCGCGACGCGAACGTGATCACGAAGGTTCTTTGTCGCAGCCTGATCGCCGCACAGAAGAACCGCAGCCTTTTCGAACATGACTACGTCCGAGTCGCGGCCGGGGACGTGTACGTCGCGGTCGTGCAGCTTCTCGAGGTCGCACCGCAGTTCCTGGATCGCTTCGCCGCGTGGATCGAGCCCTACCTGCTCAGCCCCGGCCCGCAGCCGGCCAACGAGTAACCGGCTCCGCGCTGCCGGCGACCTCGAGTGGAGCCAGCCGGGATCGAACCGGCGACCTCCTGCTTGCAAAGCAGGCGCTCTCCCAGCTGAGCTATGGCCCCTCGCTGCTGCCGAGTGTAGCCCGCAACGAACGCACCACACACCGCTCGCAAAAGGCGCACGGCATGGCCCGTGAGGCGCCCCCTGCCGGCGCCTCACGGCGACGGGTGCGCCCCGCACGTTTCGGCGCCGGGCGCACCCGCAGTTTCCTTGCCCTCCAGTGGCAAGTGCCGTGCTGCGCGCCGCACGTTCCCCGACGGAGCGGCGCGCGTCTCGTGATGCAAGGTCGGTTTCGGTCCGCGTCCCGCCCCGCGTGAGCGCCGGCAGGCGGCTCTGGACGCAAGTTCTCGTCCCGTCCGTGGACTACAGCGAGAGCTCGCCGGTGGCGAGGATCACGACGTCACCCGAGACTCGCACGCGGTCACCTTCGACCTCTGCGCTGAGCGAGCTCGGGCGGCCCATCGCGACGCCCTGCTCGATGCTCAGGTGCGCAGTCGCACAGCGCCGTTCGACATACGCGCAGAGCGCGCCGGCCGCGGAGCCGGTCGCCGGATCCTCGGTCACTGACCCGAGCGCGGGGAAGAACGCGCGCACACGAGCGGTGTTGGATGCCAGGTCCAGGGCAGCCAGCGCCAGCACCCCGCAGCCGTGGCGGTCGAGCAGCGGCTCGAGCAGCTCCAACTGCGGTTTGCAGCGCACGAGCGCCGCGTCGTCGCGGACGATCGCGAGCATGTGCCGGTAGCCGGTCGACATCACCTGTGGCGGCAGATGGGGATCGCCGTCGGCGAGCGTCAGGCCGGCGGCCGCGAAGACCTCCGACGGGTCGGCCGCGGCGCCATGCTCGGCCGGCTCCTGGAGCATCGACGCGTGCGCCGCGCGCCCTTCTCCGAGCTCAACGTCGACGGCTGCAGCCCGGCCGGCGTCTGCTGAACGTAGCTCGCCGTCCCCTGACCACGGCGATGAGCAACGGCGACCGCCGTTCCCAGCGACGGATGACCGGCAAGCGGCAGCTCGCCGCGCGTGTCGAAGATGCGGTTGCGGTAGTCGGCGCCATCGACGGTCGGTGACTGAACGAACGCCGTCTCCGACAGGCGCGTCTCCCTCGCGAACGCAAGCATCGTGGCGGCGTCGAGCCCGTCGGCGTCATGCACGACGGCGAGCTGGTTGCCCGTCAGCGGGGTTGCAGTGAAGACGTCGAGCCAGGTGAGGGCCAGCGACATCCCTCAGAAGTCGAAGTCGCGGGGCGGCTTCTGCTCGAACCACAACCTGTCGTGATCCGGCGTCTCCTGGAGGAACTCCGGGGTCTCCTCGAGCTCGTCGTGGATCGCCTCGTCGGCGGGCTCTGCCGGCGCATCGTCGGGCCGGATCTGGGCCTCGGGCGGAGCTTTGTCAGCGGCGCCCTCGAGCTCAACGGCCGTGAACTGCCGCGTCGCCTGCTCGGGCTCATCGCGCGCGAGCGCGTCGCCGGGCTCGCCATCGTCCACGAGCTCCGCCGCAGGCGCAGCAGGCTTCTCCGGCACGATCACCGGCGCCGGATCGTCGACGGGTTGAGCGTCCGATTCCGCCGCCTGTGCCGCACCAAACGCCTCACGCTCGAGGCGCGCCACGTAGCCGGGGTCAGCGCCACTGCTGCGCTTCAGCTCGAGGTGCTCGCGGATCGCGTCATCCAGGAGTCCCATGTGGGAGGAACCCTACTCCGCGGACGCCCGTACGGCCGCCCCCGCCAGCTCTGTCCGGTTCTTGCCCGCGCGCTTGGCGCGGTAGAGCGCCTCGTCGGCCGCCGCGACGAGCGCGCTCGCCTCTTCGGGGCCATGGCCGAGCGCCGCGGCGCCGACGCTGACGGTCACGCGAAGCGGCAGCCCGTCGGACCCCTTGACCGGGAGCTCGCGAGCCTCGATCACCATGCGGATCCGCTCGCCGACCTGGCCGGCGCCGTCGAGGTCCGCGCCCGGAAGGATGAGCGCCAACTCCTCGCCGCCATAACGCGCAGCAAGGTCGATCTCACGCGCGCTCTCGCGCAGCGCCGCGGCGACCTCATGCAGGACGGTGTCCCCGGCGATGTGCCCGTAACGATCGTTCACCTGCTTGAAGTCGTCGATGTCGAGCATCAGCAGGCCGGCCGGCACATGCGAACGACGCGAACGCTCGACCTCCTGTGACAGGCGATCCTCGAAGTGGCGGCGGTTCGCAAGCCCCGTCAGCGCGTCGGTCACCGCCTGCTCCTCGGCGCGCTGGTGCAGCGCGACGTTCTCGATCGACGTCGCGGCCTGCGCGGCCAGGTACTCGACGAGGTCGCGCTCGTCGGCGCGGAAGGGCGCACCGGCGCGGGCGATGGCGACGACCGCGGCGGTGCCGCCGGTGCGCAACCTGAGCGGAAGCGCGAGCGACGCGACGCCGTCCTCGTGCGCCTCGACGGCCTCTCCGGTGTGCAGCGCGCGCGTCTCGGCGTCACCGATCTTGCGCCCCAGCCCGTGTACGTCGCCGGCCGTGGCGACGGTCTCCAGCGGGCCGCCGGCGCCACGACGGACGGTCGCGCGCCCCGCGCCGGCGCCGACGCCGTCGACCGCAGCGTTCACGACGACCTGGAGGAGCCCGTCGCGATCAAGATTCGAGGCGATCGCCACGCCGATCCGGCGCATCGCCCCGCGCAGCCGCTCGCGCTCGATCCCGAGGTCCTCGAGCCGGCTCTCCAGCTGGTCGGACATCTTGTTGAACTCCTGGCCCAGCGCCGCGAAGTCGTCGCGCCCGGTCGTTCGTACGCGCTCGGAGAAGTCACCCTCGCCCAACCGGCGGGCAGCGAACAGGAACCGCTCGAGCTGGCCGTGGAGCGAGCGCGCCACGAACCACGCGAGCGTAACGGCGACGATCAGGAACCCGAGCAGCAGACCTGCGATCAACAGTCGGTTCTGCCGGCGATCAGCCTCGACCACCGACATGTCCTCCATGACCGTGACGCGGGCCAGCCGTCCGTCGAACGCGGGCGCCGCGTAGCTGGCGGCTCGCAGACGCGCTCCGAGCGCGCTCGCCACACCCGTGTCGCGCGGAAGCGATGCCGGTTCGACCCCCGGCACGGTGCTGCCCGCCACGCGGCTGCCGATCGAGATCGCAGCGCCGAGGCCCGTGGTGTTAGCGACACGCTCGGCGAACGTGCCCGCATCGACGACCGCGACCTGGATCGTGCCCTGAACCTCACCGTCGGCGTCGAGCAGTTCCCGGAACGTCGGGAACACGGCGTCGCGCCCACCGGTGTCAGCGAGCGGGACGCGCTTACTGACGATCGCGATGCGGCTGGCGCTCCGGCGGTCGCGGAGCTGGCGCAGGCGACGTACCAGCCGCGGCTCGTCCTGAGCACGGACAGCCGCCGCGACCTCAACGTCCTGGCCGACCGCGAGAGCGATCGGATCGGCTCGATCGCGAAGGCCGCGCGTGAGGTTTGCGGCGACCGCCTGGCGGCTCGCCAGGCGCGCGTCGGCCTTGCCCGTCTCGTTGTCTGCGATCAGGTTGAAGAGCACGAACGCGACGCTCAACATCGGGACGAGAACGACGAGCACGAAGAACGCGGCGAGCTTGGAACGGAAGCTCATCGCGCGGACCGTGCGGTTACACTGGGCCGTCCTGCGGGGCCATAGCTCAGTTGGGAGAGCGCCTGGATCGCACCCAGGAGGTCGGGGGTTCGAGTCCCCCTGGCTCCATTCGCAGGCAGCAGCGCCGGCTCGGCGAACAGCACAGCACGCCGAGCCGCGAGCTTTGGGCGACGGCATTGGGAGGGCTGAGGGCCCACCGGTGGGCGCGGGCAGCGAAGGGCTCGAAGGGGGATCCCCACGCCCCTCGTATCGGCAGACGTAGAGGCGATCCGTAGCCGTCTGGAGCGGTCACCGGTCAAGTCGTCGGCCATTCGCGCCGACTCCACGACGAATGCGCTTTTGCCGATCCGTGGGCCTCGTGCCGCTCGCCGTGCTCGTCGCGTTCGCCTGCCCGCCCTCCGCGAGCGCAGCCGATGCGACCGCCCGCTCGGCGCAGAGCCCCGCGCCCCCACCGACGACGACGCCCGATCAGGTGCCGGTGCCGACCCCGGAGTCCGCTACCGAGCCGCAGGTCACCGACCCGGCGGCCGGACTGCGCGCCAACGAGCTGATCGCGCGGCGATACGGGCCACGGCGGGCGAAGCTGCCCTTCCTCATCTCGACCGCCGACATCCCCGACGGGGTCGACACCGAGCGCTTCGTCGCAATGGCCGAGACACAGGGTGCACGTTGGGGGCTGCGGCCCGACGGCGTGACGTTCGACACGGCCAGCCTGCGAAACCGCAGGTCGGAGGTCGGCTTCTCCGACCGCGTCCCGGACGGCGCGCTCGGCGTTCACCACCGTCGCTTCCTGGTCCGGTACCGCCGCCTGATGCGCTGCCGCATCCTCGCCAACGGCTCGCGCTCCGGCTGCGTGACAGTGGGAGTCAGGAAGCTCGCCACGATCGTCACCGACCGCGACATCCTGCTGCGGCGTGACGTCGCGTGGGAGATTGGACCGGCGTGGCCGGAGGCCGACGAGTTCGACCTCCAGACCGTGATCATCCACGAGTTCGGCCACTTCGCCGGCAACGAGCAGCACGACGCGAACTGCACGGTCGCGCCGATGACGCCCTCGCTGTCCCCCGGCGACTGGTGGCGCTCGACGCTCGACCACCGCGTCGTCTGCCGCAAGGGCGCGCGGTCCGCGTCGCGCCACGCGCCGCGAATGAGCTTCCCCCACCGCGACGTCGTCACGCGCGAGTACGAGACCCAGCTGGTCGGGGATCGCCGCGCCGGGTAGCGACCTGCGGCGTCGCCTGGCAAGCCCCTCAGCCCAGCAGCGCGCGGACCCGCTCGGCGACGGCGACGGCGGTGATGCCGAGCTTCTCGAGGACCTCGCCGCCAGGGGCCGAGGCTCCGAAGCGATCGATGCCGACAGCAGAGTCGACCCAGCGCTCCCAGCCCATCGTGACGCCGGCCTCCACCGAAACGGATGGCAGTTCCGTCGACAGCACGCCTTCGCGGTAGCCGTCGTCCTGCGCGGCGAACAGCTCCCAGCTTGGCATCGAGACGACGCGCGCGGCGATGCCCTCGCCGGCGAGGATGTCCGCAGCGGCGAGCGCCAGGTGGACCTCGGCTCCCGTGCCGACGATCACCGCTCGGGCGTCGGCCGGCTCGCGCAGCGTGTAGGCGCCGCGGGCGAGGCCTGCGGCGCTCGTCATCGACGGCGCGCCGCCCGAACCGGCCGCGACGCCGTCGTCGGCGCGCTCGAGCACCGCGACGTTCTGGCGACTGAGCGCCAGCACCGCCGGGCCGTCGAGGTCCTCCAGCACCACGCGCCAGGCCTCCGCGGTCTCGGCCGGGTCGGCGGGGCGCAGGACGGTCAGGCCCGGGATCGCCCGCAGCGAGGCGAGGTGCTCGACGGGCTGGTGCGTCGGGCCGTCCTCGCCGAGCGCGACGGAGTCGTGCGTGAAGACCCAGGCGACAGGCAGCCCCATCAGCGCCGACAGGCGGATCGCGCCGCGCATGTAGTCGGCGAACTGCAGGAAAGTCGAGCCGTAGGGGCGCACGATCCCGCCGTGCGCCGCCATGCCGTTGACGGCGGCACCCATCGCGTGCTCGCGCACGCCGAAGAACACGTTGCGGCCGGGCCTGCGCTCGCTGTACATCTCGTCCTCACCGCCGGGGAAGAGCGTGTTCGTCGACGAGCTGAGGTCGGCCGCGCCGCCCAACATCGTCGGGACGTGCTCGGAGAAGGCGGCCATCGCCGTCTTGCCCGCGACGCGCGTAGCGAGCGCGTCCTTGCCGGCGAACAGCTGCCGATCGCGGAGCGCCTGCGCAACGCCGGGCAGGGCTCGCCCGCTCCACGCCGCGTCCCACTCCACGGCGAGCGCCGGCTCCCGCTCGCGCCAGCTCGACATCTGGGCGTTCCACTCGGCCCGCAGCGCGGCGCCGCGCGCGCCCTGGCTCATGTGCTCACGCACCGCGTCCGACACCCCGAAACTGACATCGGGATCAAGGCCCATGACCTCCTTGGTGGCGCGCACCTCGTCGTCGCCGAGCGGAGCGCCGTGCGCGCCGCTGGTGCCCTGCTTCTTCGGCGAGGGATAGCCGATCACCGAGTGCGTGCGAATCAGCGAGGGCCGCTCGTCCTCACGCGCCGCGCGATCGATCGCGATCTCCAGCGCCTCGATGTCGTTGACGTCGGCGACCTCCTGGACGTGCCAGCCGTAGGACTCGAAGCGCGCCGTCGTGTCCTCGCGGAAGCTCAGCGAGGTCGGGCCGTCGAGCGAGATGTCGTTGTCGTCGTAGAGGTAGACCAGGCGGCTCAGGCGCAGGTGCCCGGCAAGCGACGCGGCCTCGGACGCCACGCCCTCCATCAGGTCGCCATCGGAGACGATCGCGTAGATGTGATGGTCCTGCGTGTCCTTGCCGAAGCGCTGGCGCAGGAAGCGCTCGGCCATCGCCATCCCGACGCCGTTCGCGAACCCCTGGCCGAGCGGCCCCGTCGTGACCTCCACACCCGGGGTCACGTGAGCGAGGTCGCGCTCTGGATGACCCGGGGTGATCGACCCCCACTGGCGGAACGCCTTCAGGTCGTCCATCGACACCGCGTAGCCGCTCAGGTGCAGCATCACGTAGAGCAGAGCCGACCCGTGGCCGGCGCTGAGGATGAAGCGATCGCGGTCCGGCCAGGACGGATCGGCCGGGTCGTGACGCATCACCCGCTGAAACAGCAGATATCCAGCGGGCGCCATCCCCATCGGCAGTCCTGGGTGCCCCGAGTTGGCCTTCTGGACCGTGTCCATGGAGAGGGCACGGATCGTGTTGATGGCCTCGCGGGCGATGTCGTCGGTCACAGGGCCGTAGTATCGCCGAGGCTCATGACGCTCCACTGCTACGTAGAGATCCCAAAGGGCTCCCGCAACAAGTACGAGTGGGACGAGGAGCTCCAGGCGCTCAAGCTCGATCGCTTCCTGTTCTCGTCCGTCGTCTACCCCACGGACTACGGGTTCATCCCCGACACCCTGGGTGAGGACGGCGACCCGCTCGACGCGATGGTCTGCGTGAGCGAGCCCACATTCCCGGGCTGCATGATCCCCGTGAAGGTGATCGCGCTGTTCCGGATGCGTGACGACAAGGGCGTCGACGACAAGGTCTGCTGCGTCCCGCTCCAGGACCCGAACTGGAACAAGATGGAGACGCTCGACGACCTGCCGCAGCCGCTGCGCGACGAGATCTCGCACTTCTACTCGATCTACAAGCAGCCCGAGGGCAAGCACGTGATGGTCGACGGCTGGTTCTCACGCGAGGCCGCGCTGCGCGCCATCGACGAGGCGCGCGACCGTTTCCAGGCGGGCGCCGCCGCAAAGTAGTCTCGGCGGCCATGAGCGCCGCCTACCGCACGCCCGACGACCGCTTCGAGGACCTTCCGGGCTGGTCCTTCCAGCCCGCCTACCGCGAGTGGGAGGGCATGCGGCTCGCCCACTACGACGTCGGACCGGCCGACGCGCCGGTGGTGATGCTGTTCCACGGCGAGCCGACGTGGTCGTTCCTGTACCGCAAGGTGATGGGACCGCTCCTCGCTGCCGGCTATCGCTGCGTGCTGCAGGACCAGCCGGGCTTCGGGCGCTCGGACAAGCCGACCGACGTCGATTGGTACACCTACGACCGCCAGACCGCTGCCGCCCTGGACCTCGTCGAACAGCTCGCGATCGCAGACGCGACCTTCGTCGTCCAGGACTGGGGCGGCCCGATCGGCCTGCGCGTCGCGATGGAGCGTCCTGGAACCGCTTCGCGCCTGGCGATCCTCGACACCGGCCTGTTCACGGGCGAGCAGAAGATGAGCGATGCCTGGATCGCCTTCCGCGACTTCGTCCAGCGCACCGAGGACCTCCCGATCGCGCTGCTGATCCGCGGCGCCTGCGCGACCGACCACGGCGACGAGGTCTGGCGCGCCTACGAGGCGCCGTTCCCAGTGCCGGAGAGCAAGGCCGGCGCGCGCAGCTTTCCGCTGATGCTGCCGACATCGCCCGACATGGACGGAGCGGCCGCGGGCAGGGCGACGCTGGAGAAGCTGCGCGCGAGCGACCTGCCGATGCTGGTGCTGTGGGCCGACCGCGACCCGGTGCTCACGCTCGAGACCGGGCACCGCTTCGCCGCGGCGATCGGAGCGCCCGAACCCGAGGTGATCGAGAACGCCTCGCACTTCCTGCAGGAAGATCAGGGCGAGCTGATCGGCGAGCGGATCGCCGCCTGGCTCGCCGATCAGCGCGGGTGACGAGGCGGGGCCTTCGCGCCGCCGCGCAGACCTCAGCCCGCGGAGCTCTCCTCGAGCGTCTTCTGCTCGTCCACCGGTTCGAGGCCGGGCTCCGAGTGGGAAGCGCGCAGCTCGTAGTCCTTGCGCGCGTTGAAATCGGCGCCTGACAGCACCTTGTCCGCCTTCAGCGCGCGTGCCATCCCCTCGCGCGCGCGGCGGGGAAGGGCGCTGGAGAACTGCGTCAGGGGCCCTACCGAGCGTGGCACGAAGACGTCGAAGCGGCCCTCCTTGAGCGCCGAGACGATCTCCGCCGCGACATCCTCGGGCTCCACCCGCTTCACGCCGCGAGCCTGACCGAGCCCGCTGCCGAGCTCGGTGTGGACGGCGACCGGCATCACGACGGAGACCTCCACACCCGTGCCGCGCAGCTCGCCGCGCAAGCCCTCGCTGAGCCCGACGACGTAGTGCTTGGTACCGCAATAGGTGGCGCCGTAGGCGTAGCCGGCCTTGCCGGCCATCGAGGCGACGTTCACGAGGTGGCCGCGACCACGCGGGACGAAACGCTCGAGCGCGATCTGCGAGCCGTGGTGGACGCCGTAGACGTTGATGTCGATCATGCGGCGGGTCGTGCGCTCGTCTTCATCCAGGAAGGCTCCCAGCTGCATGATCCCGGCGTTGTTGATCAGGATGTCGACCGGCCCGAGCTGGGCCTCGGCGTCGTCGACGAAGCGCTCGAATGAGTCACGATCGGTGACGTTGAGCTCCAGCGCGATAGTGCCCGCGCCGAGCTCCTGCGCGGTCTGCCTGGCCGTCTCGAAGTCGAGATCGCCGATCGCCACGCGCACGCCCTCGCGGATCAGCGCGCGCGCCGTCTCCTTGCCGATCCCGCGTGCTCCGCCGGTGATGGCGGCCACCTGGCCGACGATGATCCTTGACTGCTTGGCCATGCGGGACGGTCCTCCTGATCGGGAAATGACCCCTTGACGGGGTGTCGATGAGCCTACCGCCGTCCCTCGCCGGGGGCGGCGACAACCCGGTTAGTGCATATCCGGTTGCCTCAGGGAGGCGGGGCCGGCTGATAGCGGTCGGCGTCGTTGGTCGGCCGGCGACCGCGTGGTTGTCGCGGGCACCGAGGTCGACGTGGCGTGGCGGGCGGCACAGCTGTTGCGGTCATCCCGGAGCGATCGACCGTCCCGCGCTACCCCTCGGAGTGTGCACTGCGGGACGTTCACCTCGCGCGCCGGCGCGAAGGCACTGTCGTGTACGAGCGCGAAGGCACTGTCGCGTACGAGCGCCGAAGGCTCTGTCGCGCGTGGCCCGCGGAGCCTCCGACGAGCTGCCGGCAGATCACGACACGCCGCTCGACAGCAGCCTGAGCCAACCGGATACCCATGACCCGGCTGCGGCCGAACCCGCCGCGGTGGGAGACTCGGCGCAGGGTGACCGCATGAACCACACCGACTCGTCCGGACTCACGATCCTCGCGCCCGCTGAGATCGAGCGCAGCGGCTCCTGGCTGCTGGTCCGCCGTTCGCTCGGACTCGCGGCGTTTGGGCTCAACGTGGTCGAGATCGCACCAGGCGACTCGATCCCCGAGCACGACGAGACCGGGCGCGATCAGGAAGAGGTGTTCTTGGCGCTGGCGGGCGACGTCGTGCTTGTCGTCGACGGGCAGGACCACGCGCTCTCCGAGGGCTCGTTCGCGCGGCTGGACACCAAGCCGCGGCGCACGGTGCGCAACGACGGACCCGGCGCCGCGCGGGTGCTGATCGCTTCGGCGCCACGGACGAGCGGATACGAGCCGATGGGATGGGCATGAACGCCACCGCCGACCAGGCCGACCCCCTCACCCGCGCCATCGCGCGCTACAACGAGGCATGGAACGCGCAGGATCTCGACGCGATCTGCGCGATGCACGCCCCGGGGATGGTGTTCGAGAACCACACCGCCGGTGAGCGCGCGGAGGGCGACGAGGTGCGCTCGCACATCGCGTCGATCTTCGCCGGCTGGCCCGACCTGCGCTTTGAGACCAGGCGCCTCTACGTGAGGGAGGGCCTCGTCGTGCAGGAGTGGACCGCGCACGCGACGCACACCCGGGCGCTGAGCCGCGGCGAGCTCGTCGCCGAGCCCTCCGGCAGGTCGCTCTCCTGGAAGGGCATGGACGTGATCCCCTTCGAGAACGGGCTGATAACGCGCAAGGACGTGTACTCGGACTCCGTGGGCATCCTGCGGCAGGTCGGGCTGCTGTAGAGGCCGCGGCGAACCGCGCCGGGCGGGCCGAAGATCTCCGATTACGCGGTCGCGCGGTTGTTCGAATCAACCATCTAGGGTGGCCTGCCGAGGCCGCTTCACATGTACCAGGTACAGGACTCCGCGACGCTCGCTCGCCTTCGCCGGCGGCTGGCCGGCGCGCGGCGCGAGGGGCGTCCGCCGGTCGCGCGGACGGTCGTGCTGCTCGGACTCACAAGCCTGTTGACGGACATCTCGGCTGAGATGGTGTCCGCAGTCCTCCCGCTGTACCTGGTCACGATCCGGGGGCTCAACCCTGCGCAGTTCGGGGTCATCGACGGCATCTACCAGGGCGGCTCGGCGCTCGTGCGGATCGTCTTCGGCTTCGTCGCCGACCGCCTGCGACGCTACCGGGACGTCGCGGCGCTCGGCTACGGGCTGTCCGCGGCCTCGAAGGCCGGCCTGATCGCCGCCGGCGGCGCCTGGACGGCGGTCGGCGTGATGGTGCTGGCCGACCGGGTCGGCAAGGGGATCCGCACCGCTCCGCGCGACGCGCTGATCTCGATGAGCGGACCGCGGGAGTCGCTCGGCATCGCGTTCGGGGTCCACCGCGCGATGGACACCTTCGGCGCGATGATCGGGCCGATCATCGCCTTCGGCCTGCTGGCGCTCGACCCCGACAACTTCACCGGCCTCTTCCTCGTCTCCCTGTGCTTCGCGCTCGTCGGCCTCGCGATCCTGATGCTGCTCGTCGACGAGCCAGAGCATCTCCCCGCCGCGGTCGCGGCGAGCCACGAGACGGCGGTCGAACCGGCGGATGTCGCGGCGGCAGCCGCGCCGCGGAGTGCCGAGCCGGGTCCGCCGCCGCCCACTGCGACGCTCGCCGGCGCGACGCGGCTGGCAAGGACGCCGCCCTTCGGCGGCCTGGTGGGAGTCGCCGCACTGCTCGGCCTGGTTACGATCAGTGACGCGTTCGTCTACCTGGAACTGGAGCGCCAGATCGATTTCGACGCCAGCATCTTCCCGTTGCTGTACGTGGGCACTGCGCTGGTGTTCATGATCCTCGCCGTGCCGATCGGGCGACTCGCCGACCGCGCAGGACGGCCTCGCGTGTTCCTCGGCGGCTATGCGGTGCTGCTCGCGATGTACGTCATCCTGCAGGTGGCGCCCACGGACGTCGCGATGCTGCCGCTCGCGCTGACCGCGCTCGGCGTGTTCTACGCGTCGACCGACGGCGTACTCGCCGCGCTCGGCTCTGCGCTCACGCCCGAGCACCTGCGCGGCACGGGCCTCGCGATGCTCGGCACCGCTACCGGCCTCGCGCGCTTTGGCGCATCGGTGGCATTCGGCGCCGCGTGGGCACTGGCCGGAGTCGAGACGGCGCTGCTGGGCTTCACGATCGCGCTGGCGCTCGCGCTGCCGGCCGCCGCCGCGATCCTGATCCGCACCGGCGCGGTGCGCGCGTGAGCGGCCGCCGCGTCGCGTTCGCAGCGACCTGCGTGGCTGCGGTCGCGGTCATCGCCGCCGTGTTCGCGGCCTCGGCGATGCGCGCCGGCGACTCGGGCCCGGGGCCGTCCGTCACCGCGGCGATCAAGGTCGGGGACCTGCTCGCCGTCGGCCTCGACGCAGACCGGCCACAGAGCGTCGGCCGCGTCGTCGTGGTGCCCGGGGACCGCCCGCTCGCGGCACGGCGCGTCACTGCGCTCACCTGCAAGCGCGTCGCGTTCGCCGCCGGCAGCGGGATCTGCCTGGCAGAACGCCGCAAGTTCCCAACGCGCACCTACAGCGCCCGCTTCTTCGACGCCGATCAGCGCGTCCGCGGCTCGGTGCCGGTCAACGGCTTCCCCAGCCGCACGCGCGTCTCGCCGGGAGGGCGGCTGGCCGCAAGCACCACGTTCGTTCGCGGCGACTCCTACGCACAGGCCGGGACCTTCTCGACGCGGACGGTGATCTTCGATGCCCGTCGCGCGAAGACCATCGCGCACCTCGAGGACTTCACGGTCACGCGCGGCGGCAAGCGACTGAAATCGGTGGACTTCAACTACTGGGGCGTGACTTTCGACGGTGACGGCGGGCGTTTCTACGCGACCCTCGCCACCGGCGACCACCACTACCTCATCCGCGGGGACGTGGGGCGCCGCAGCGCCGAGGTAGTACGTGACGGTGTCGAGTGCCCATCGCTCTCACCCGACGGGACCCGCATCGCGTTCAAGGCGCGCATCGGCGACCCCTTTCTGTGGCGCCTGCACGTGCTCGACCTGCGCAGCGGCAGGGAGATCGAGATCCCCATCCCGCACGCCTTCGATGACCAGGCGGAATGGCTGGACGACGATCGCCTGGCCTACGACCGCAACCAGGTCGTGATGAGCGTCAAGGCTGACGGGAGCGGACCTCCGACGACCTTCCTGCCGGAGGGCGGCTCAGCGGCAGCGGTGCGCTGACGGCCGGAGCCCCGCGGGACGGGGCAAGGGTTATGTAGAGCGCGGGCGCGCCATGATCGCTCCCCGCCAGCCCGCTTCCTCGTGGCGCCCGAGGCCGTCGACCGTGGCGCCCGAGGCCGTCGACCGTGGCGCCCGGGCCTCCCGAGACGCCGGAAGGCGGGGCATGGGAGATGGGCGGCCGGACTCCAGCGGCGAGGGGAGAAATCTCACCCTGGTGCGCCGCCCGGCGCGCCAAACCGGCGCTTCGTCGCACCCGAAAAGCCTCGTGTCCATCGGGTGATCCGGACGATGCACCGAGGCGCACAGGTTGCCCGCCGAAGGGGTGACATTTTTGCCCGGGGAGTGTCTGCGTTCGGACCGTCGACCGACGACGTACCGACCCCCCCGAAGGAAAGGGATTTCCCCTGATGACTCAGCAAGGTCGCGGGCGACCGCACGCCCTCGCGTGCGCCCCGATGCGCCCCACACAGCTCCTGCCCGTCCGCCTCGCATTCTGCGCTCTGCTGCTCGCGCTCGTGCTGCCGGCGACAAGCCACGCCGCCACCTACACCTTCACGCCCGTCGCAGACGGTTACACGCGCTCGGACGCGGCGACGAACAGCTACGGGAGCAGCAGCCGCATCTCCGATCGTGACGCCACGACCCAGACGCGGATCTCATACCTGCGCTTCAACGTCGCGATGCTCGCCGGCGACACGATCACGAGCGCCACGCTGAGGCTCTACTCCACGACGTCCGGCTCGAACGTCGACCTGCGCGACGTGACGAGCGACACATGGAGCGAGAGCGGGCTGACGTGGAACAGCGCCCCCGTCCACAGCTCCGTCTCCGCCTCCCGCGTGAGCTCCTTCGGCAAGTACAGAACCGTCTCGTTCGACGCGACCTCGCTCGTTGCAGGCCCTGGCCTCGCGAGCATGGCGATGACGACGGAGTCGGCCTCAGCCGTCAACTTCTACTCCCGCGAGGCGGGCTCCAGCCGCCCGCAGCTCGTCGTCCAGACCGCGCTCGGCGCGCCCGACCCGGTCCCGCCGCCGCCACCACCGCCGGCTGACACGACGCCGCCGGACACCAGCATCACGTCAGCGCCCGCCGCATCGACGACGTCGACGACCGCGAGCTTCAGCTTCTCGGGCTCCGACGAGACGAGCGCGCCCGGGGCGCTCAGCTTCGAGTGCTCGCTCGACGGCACCGCGTATTCGCCCTGCTCGTCGATCAAGACCTACAGCGGACTTCAGGTCGGATCGCACTCCTTCGGCGTGCGTGCCACCGACGAGGCCGGCAACATCGACGCCTCGCCTGCCCAGCACAGTTGGCAGGTGACCGCGCCTTCCGACACGACGGCGCCGAGCGCACCGGCCGGGCTGTCGGCCACTCCGGGTGACGGCACCGTCGCGCTCTCATGGAGCGCCGCGACCGACGACGTCGGCGTCACCGGCTACCGCGTGTACCGCGACGGCAGCCAGATCGCGACGGCCGTGGGAACCATCCACACCGACACCGGCCGTACCAACGGAACGACGTACTCGTACACGGTGACGGCGGTCGACGCGGCGGGCAACGTGTCCGCCGCATCGAGCTCGGCCAGCGCGACACCGCAGGCCGCCGGCGGCTCACCGGTCGGCGGCTCGCTCCCGGCCCGTCTGCCGGCCTCGACCGGCAGCACGTACTACGTCTCGACGACCGGCTCGGACTCCAGCGCCGGTACGGTCGCCGCGCCGTGGCGCACAGTGCAGAAGGCCCTGAACACGCTCACCGCCGGACAGACCGCGCTCGTGCGCGCAGGCACGTACGCCCAGAACCTCACGCTGACCCGCGCGGGCAGCGCCACCGCCCCGATCACGATCGGCGAGTACCCCGGCGAGGAGGCGATCCTCGCCGCGGGCACCGGCGCTTCGAACAACATGCCGCTGCAGCTGGGCAACGGGGCTGCGTACGCCCGCTTCCAGGGACTCACGTTCCACGGCGCGACGGGCTCGTCGACGACCAACATCTACGCGTGGGGCAACGCCCACGACATCGAGCTGTCGAACTGCGAGGTCCGCTACTCGCAGCGTCAGGGCTTCTTCAGTGAGAAGACCAACAGCAGGATCCACATCATCGGTTGCCGCTTTCACCACAACGGCGGTTCGGGCCCGGTGCAGCTCGACCACAACATCTACATACAGGGCAGCTACAACGCCGTCCTGGGCAACCTCCTGGAAGGCGCGGTCAACGGCAACGGCATCCAGGTCTACCCCTCCAGCGATCACGTCGTCATCGCCGGCAACACGATCACCGGCAACTTCCGCGAGGGGATCATCATCGGCAGCGAGGGATCGACGACCACGAGCGACTCGCTGATCGTCAACAACGTCATCACCAGCAGCCAGACGGCGGTCTCGACCTATTGGGGTGGCGCCACCGGAAGCGGCAACGTCGCCCGCAACAACGTCGCCTGGGGCAACACCCAGGGGACCTTCACCGGCAACGGGATCACCTACACGGCGAACACGAGCGCCAACCCGCTGTACATGAACGCCGGCGCCGGCGACTACCACCTGCAGTCCACCAGCCCGGCGCTGAGCATCGCCGACAGCGCGTACGCCACTCCCGTAGACCTTGACGGTCTCACCCGTCCGCTCGGCGGCGGACCGGACCTCGGCGCCTACGAGCGCTGAGACCAGAGCAGCGCCCGCCGTCAGCGCCACCCCCGAGGGCTGATCGGCGCCCGGGCCAGGAGAAAGTCTCCCGGCCCGGGCGCCGCGCCGGCCTTGAGGTGATTTACTGCCCCCAGGCTGAGAAGCGATGCGAGCGCGGATTCAAGGGGGAAGGCGCATGATCGAGTGGCCCGAAGGGAAGCGGTTCGCTTTCACGATCGTCGACGACACCGACGGCGCGACCGTCGAGAACGTCGGGCCGCTCTACGAGCACCTCTATGCGAGAGGGATACTCACGACGAAGACCGTCTGGCCGCTGGCGCCCAAGCAGGAGCCGCTCTTCGGCGGCGGGACGCTGGAGGATGAGGACTACCGCGAGTGGGTCCTGGGGCTCGAGGCGCGGGGGTTCGAGATCGCGTTCCATGGCGCCACGGATCATTCGTCTCCCCGTGCGGAGACGCTTCGGGCGCTGGACTACTTCCGCGAGGTCATCGGACATGACCCGGTGATGCACATCAACCACTTCGGCCAAGCCGAGGGGATGTACTGGGGTGACGCGCGCCTCGATGGCCTACCACGCCAGATCTACCGCGCGGTGAACCGCGTGATGCGCCGGGACCGCAGCTTCGGCGGGCACGTCGAAGGCTCCGAGTTCTTCTGGGGCGACCTGTGCAAGCAGCGCACCCGCTACGTGCGCAACTTCGTCTTCGAGCACATCGACACGCTCGAGCGCGACCCACTGATGCCCTACCACGACGCACGCCGCCCCTACGTGCCCTACTGGTTCAGCGCGAGCAGCGCGCCCGGCTACGGCGCCTTCTGCGAGATGCTCAGCGAGGAGAACCAGGACAAGCTCGCGGCCAGCGGCGGGGCGTGCATCCTCTACTCGCACCTGGCGTTCGGGTTCGTCGAGGATGGGCGACCCAAGCCCCGCTTCGTCGAGCTGATCGACCGCCTGTCGGCGATGCAAGGCTGGTTCGTGCCGGCGTCGACGCTGCTCGACTTCCTGGCAGCGCAACCCGGATGGCGTCCCGAAGCCGATCGCAAGGCCCTTCAGCGGATGCAGCGGCGCTGGCTGACCGACCGGCTGCGGCACGGAACGGCCTGATCCAGGAAGCTGCGCAGATGTGGCACGCCTCGTTGCGCGCGCGCACCCTCGCCATCACCGCCCTTGCGGCCCTCGCGGCGTTCGCCGCGGTCGCCGCGGTGGTCCTGGATGGCGACGCGCCCGGCTGGGACCGATCTCTGTTCAGCACCTTCTACAGCGGCGAGACTGCGGGGCCACCCGGCGCGGCGCCAAACAAGAGCGAGCTGCTCGACGCAGTGATGCCGTTGCTGTACCGCGCGGGACACGGGCCCGCGATCCTCCTGCTCGTCGCGCTGACGATCGCGGCGGCGGTCATCTCGCGGCGCTGGAGGACGGCGGCCTTCGTAGCGGCGGCGTTCTGCATCGTTCTGCTGGCGGGTGCCCTGAAGAGCCTCTTCGCGCGCCCGGCGCCGTTCGAATCCCACGGCGGCGTCTCGTTCCCGAGCGGTCACGCGATCGGGTCGATGGCGATCGCCCTAGCGATCGCGGCGCTGCTCGCTCCCACACGGCTGCGCTGGCCGGCGCTGGCCGGCGTCTCGGCGTTCGTCACAGCCGTCGCGATCGCCGTCGTCGCCGACGGGGGCCACTGGCCGTCCGACGTGCTGGGCGGCTGGTTGCTTGCCATCTCCTGGCTTTGCCTGCTCGTCGGCACGTTCCGCATCCCACTCGCACGCACGCCCACGTAGGCTTCCAGCGCATGTGGCTCGTCCGCGAGGTCGTCTCCTTCTTCATCCGCTGGGCGGGCGTGGCGCTGCTCGTTCGGCACACGATCGCGCAACGAAAGGCCTCGATCCTGCTCTATCACGATCCTGCTCCGCAGACGCTCGAACGTCATCTGCGCTACCTGGCCGCGCGGTACAGTTTCATCACATTGAGCGAGCTCGTCGACGCGATCGGAGAGGGACGGCTGGCGTCGCTCCCGCCGCGGGCGCTCGTCGTCACTTTCGACGACGCCCACCGCCGCAACGCGGAACTGACTGACGTTCTGTCGCGCTACGGCGTTGTACCCACGATCTACGCGTGCAGCCAGATCGTCGGCACCGACCGGCACTTCTGGTTCACGGAGACCGACGACCCCGATTCGCTCAAGGGCCAGATGAACACCGACCGCCTGGCCCATCTGGAACGCGCAGCCGCCTACTCGATCACCCGCGAGTACACCGCCGAACGTCAGGCGCTGAGCGACGCCGAGATCGCGCGCATGATGGGGCGCGTCGAGTTCGCCTCGCACACTCGCTTCCACCCCGTGTTGACCATGTGCGGCGATGACGAGTGCGCGGTCGAGGTGATCCGCTCGAAGGCAGAGCTGGAGAAGATCCTCGGCGTCCCGTGCCGCCATTTCAGCTACCCCAACGGCGACTACGGGCCTCGCGAGATCAAGTACGCCAAGGACGCCGGCTACGCGTCCGCGCGCACGGTCGACATCGGCTGGAACGACGAGCGCACCGACCTGTTCCGGCTGCGGATCCTCGGGACCTCGGACGATGCGTCGGTGAACAGGCTTGCCGCGGACCTGAGCGGTATCGCCGGCTGGATCGCCCGGGCACGGCGCGGCAGCTTCGACGGGCGCCACAGGGGCGTGGTGCCGACATGAGGCTCTTCCTGCTGGTCGGGCCGACGCTCGACGACTTCTGGCTCGAGGTTCTGGAGCCGCTGCTCGAGTCGCGGGAGATCGAGATCGTCGGCGCCTGCGTAGACCGCCGGCCGCCAGCGCCGCGGCTGCGAAAGCTGCGCTCCGAAGTGCGCAAGGGGCGCGGTGGCTACGTCGTCGTCATGGCGGCCAACAGCCTTCTCGGCCGCCACAGGTGCCGGGCTCGCCCGGCCGCCGAGTACCTGCGCGAGCACGGGATCGACGCGCTCGAGACGGACGACCTGTATTCGACCGGAACGCTCTCCCACATCAGCGCGCGGCGTCCCGACTGCATGTTCCGAAGCGGGTTCGGCCTGATCCGCGAGCCGGTGTTGTCGATGGCTCCGAAAGGCGTCATCTCGTACCACCACGGCGACATCCGTCGCTACCGCGGGCAGCCCGTGGCCTTCTGGGAGATCTACAACGGCGAGCGCGAGCTGGGCGTGACCGTTCAGGTGCTCTCCCCGAGGCTGGACGCCGGGAAGATCGTCGTTGAGCGCGCCGTGCCGATCAGGAGATCGGATTCCTGGCGAGCGCTCGAGCGGCGCGCCCGCGCCGCGAGCACCTCGATGGTCCTCGCCGCCTGCCTTCTGCTCGCCGATCCAGGGTTCGCGCCGACCGTCGTCCCCGACGCTCAGCTGGGCGTGCTCTACACGCTCCCCACCCTGAGGCAGTGGCTCACCGCGCAGCGACGGGTGCTCACCCGCCGCCTGCACGCGGCGATCGGGAGTTGCCGCCGAGTGCTCCATCGCTCGGATTCGGCACGTCCGGTCTGAGATCAGGCGTCTCGAGCAGCTCTCCTGCCGAGCGATCGCAGCAATCCGCCGACCATCCCCGCGCCGTATCCGACGTGGAATGCCGGGTATGCCGCGAGCACTCGCGGAACCAGGCGCAGCGGCTCGCCGCGGCCGCGCGCGCTCGCCACACCCGAGGCGAGGGCGAGCGAGCCGTAGAGGGCCAACTCCGCCGCCAGCGCCCAGCGCGCCGCAGGCAGCGCGAGGCTCGCAGCGGCAAGGCCTGCGACCGAGCCGACGAGCGCGACCGGCGCCAGGCTACGCGCGCTCAGCACCTGTCCGTGCTTGCGCATCACAGGAACCTTCCAGAAGCCGTACTCGTAGTACTGGCGGAGCACCTTGCGGTAGGAGCCGCGAGGTGTGTAGCTGACGGTGATCGCCGGATCCATCACGATCTTCCCGCCCGCCCGCCTGATGCGCAGGTTCAGCTCGTCATCCTGGTTTCGAGCAAGCGCCTCGTCGTACAGACCTGCGCGAGTGAAAGCGTCCGGGCGGAACGCCCCGAACGTGACGGTGTCGACCTCCACTCGATCGCCGGACGCCGCCTTGCGCGTCCAGCCGATCCCGCCGAACGGACTGTCCATCGCACACGCGACGGCTCGCTCGGTCCTCGTGGACCCCTCCGGCACCACGATCCCCCCGACGTTCCAGGCGCCCGTCTCCTCAGCGACGACCGCGAGCCGTCGCAGGTAGTCGCGCGGGTAGTTCGAGTGGCAGTCGAGCCGCACGATCAGGTCCCCGGCGGCGCGCCGGATACATGCGTTGAGGCCCTGCGACACCCAGCCCGCAGGGTTGTCGAGCATCGTCACCGCGACGCCACACCGGTCGGCGGCTTCGCGCATCTCCGCAGGCGAGCCGTCCGTCGAGCCGCCGTCAGCCACGAGCATCTCCACGTCCCCCTCGAAGTCCTGAGCGGCGATGTCGGTCACGAGGCGGCCGATGTGACCGGCCTCGTTGAGCATCGGCACGACGATCGAGATCAGGCGGACGGTCATCGGGCGCGCGCCACGCTACACGGACCGCGCGGATTCCGCGCGCGTCAGCGCTCGTAGGCGCCGAGGTCCGCGCCCGAACCCACCGGCCTGACGACGCCGTCCAGATCGGGCATCGTCGAGTACGCCGGATCGGCGACGCCGAGCGCCGGACTCGTCGCCTGGAGGTGGTAGTCGCCGGCGCCCGCGTTGACGAACAGCGGGTTGGCGAACAGGTTGGCGGAATAGGTGATGACGGTCCCGATGAAGTCGCCCGTGCTGTTCCCCCAGGACAGGTTGTTGCGGGCGACGTCGTTGGCGCCGACAGCCCCGCCCCAGTACGTCGAGATCGCCGCACGATTCCCGGTCAGGACGTTGTTCACGATGAGCGCGTCGGTCGTCGTTCCGGCGCTGCTGCTACCGACGACGATCCCGTCGAGCGCGTTTCCGGCGATCGTGTTGCCGGTGATGACGACGTGATCGGATGACTGGTAGAGCTGGATGCCGTAGCCGTTCGGCGCGCCCGTGATGAGGTTGCTGGCGATCAGGTGGCTGCTGCCCTGCACGTAGAGGTTGTGATCCAGGTTCGAGGGGCCCGAGCCGCCGTTGTCATGGATCCGGCAGGCGATCACGTGGACCCGACTCGTGCTCGCTTCGCTGAAGAAGCCCTGGCGCTGCGAGCCCCGGATCTCGCACTCGGAGATCTCGAGGTCATGCGAGCTCCCGTCGGCGTACACGTTGGTGGAGGAAGGGCCGGTTGCCCCCTCGATCGTGAAACCCTGGACGCGAATGTAGGCGGCGCCGCTGCGAAAGTGGAGCGCGGTGTTGTCCGGCTGGCCGGTGCCGGCACGAAGGATCGGTCGCGCGCCGGCCTCCGCGCGGACCGTGATCGGGGCGGACGGCGTACCGGCGCGCGACATGTCGAGGCTCTCCACGTACGTCCCGGCGCGTACGATCGCGATCTGCCCCGCCGTCAACGTGTTGAGCGCCTTCTGCACGGTGCGCCAGGGAGCTGCCGAGCTGCCGGCGTTCGAGTCGGCACCGGTGGTCGCGACGTAGAAGATCGCGCCAGTCGACGCGGGGAGCCGGGTCGGCATCGACGGGCTGACGCCGGGTGTTCCGCCTCCCCCGCCGGTTCCGATCGTGAACGTGACGGGCGAGCTGTACCCGGTGTTCCCGGCCGCGTCGGTCTGCGCGGCCCGCGCCGTGTAGGTCGCGTTGGCAAGCGGCGAGGCGTCGACCGAGTATGCCCCACCGAAGCCCACCGTCGCCGTCAGCGTCTGCACGATGCTGCCCGACACGCTCGTTCCGGAATGGATCCGGATGGTGACGGTGGCGGAGTCACCGGACGCCTGCCCGCCATAGCCGCCGAGCGCGGGCGTCGTGTTCGTCGACGACGACGGGGGCGCCGTCAGCGAAACCACCGGCGCCGTCGCATCGACGCCCGTCACCGTGAACACCACCGCCGCGCTGTAACCAACATTCCCCGCCGCATCAGACTGCTCAGAACGAACGGTGTAAGTGCCCGGCGCGAGCGCCGCCGGCCGCGTCAGATACCAATTGCCCGACAACCGCGGCGTCGTGAACGACTGCAGCAGGGCTCCGGACACGCTGGAGCCGGTGTAGATGCGGATCGTCACCGACGCGCCGTCGCCATCAAGACCACCCGTCAGCCCACCGATCAACGGGGCCGCATCAGACGATGAGCTGCCATTGGCAGGGTCCGTGATCGACACCAGCGGCGCAGTCACATCCGCACCCGCGACGACGACGAACGTGCGCGCCACGCTGTAACCCACGTTGCCACCAGCATCAGACTGCTCAGCACGAGCCGTATACGTGCCCGGCGCCAACGACACCGCATCAACGGAATACGCGCCGCCAGCCCCACGCGCCGTGGAAAGCGACTGCACCAGGGCGCCCGCCACACCCGACCCAGCGAACACCCGCACCGTCACCAACGAAGAATCACCAACAGCCACACCCCCAACCCCGGCAAACGTCGGCGTCACATCCGTCGAGCTCGCCGGCGGCGCATTCAACGTGAGCACCGGAGCGACCGTGTCCGAACCCGTGATCGTGAACGTCACCGCCGCGCTGTAACCAACATTCCCCGCCGCATCAGACTGCTCAGCACGCGCCGTGTACGTACTCGGAGTCAACGCCGGCGCATCAACCGAATACGCGCCACCAGACCCACGCGCCGCCGTCAGCGTCTGCGCCGGCGCGCCCGCAACGCTCGACCCAGCGAACACCCGCACCGTCACCGACGAAGAATCACCAGCCAACACACCAGCCACACCAGCCAACGTCGGCGTCGTATCCGACGACGAGGCGGGCGGCGCCACCAGCGAAACCACCGGCGCCGTCGCATCGACGCCCGTCACCGTGAACACCACCGCCGCGCTGTAACCAACATTCCCCGCCGCATCAGACTGCTCAGAACGAACGGTGTAAGTGCCCGGCGCGAGCGCCGCCGGCGTCGTCAGATACCAATTGCCCGCCAACCGCGGCGTCGTGACCGACTGCACAAGCGAGCCCGAAACACTCGACCCCGAGAACACCCGCACCGTCACAAGCGCCGAATCACCAACAAGGCCACCCGTCAGCCCACCGATCAGCGGCGTCGCGGTCGCCCATGAGCTGCCATTGGCAGGGTCCGTGATCGACACAACCGGCGCAGTCGTATCCGCGGCGGCCGGCGCCAGCGCTGAACCGCGCGGCGCCCGCTTGGTCATCCCGTGCCGGCACGCCCGCGTCCGCACGCTGACGCGCGTCCGGCCGGTGGAGCGTCCGACGATCGCGACCGACAACCGGTAGCGAGTGGCGCAGCGCAGCCCGGTGATGGTCGTCGTGCGCAGCCCCGTGCGCGCGCGTAGGCGCCCTGCGACGAAGATCGCGTATCGACGAGCGCTCGCCCCGTGGCGTCGGTCAGACCAGCGCACCGTGACCGCCGTCGGCGACGAGCGCGTGATCGTGACATCGAGAGCCGGCGTCGATCCCGCTGCCGCGCGAGCGGATGCCGGGGTCGTGGCGACAAGCAGAAGCGTGAGCAACGCGATCAGCGAAGCGGTCGCTCCCCACCAGGCCGCCGACCCGAATCCGGCAAACATGCCTGCGCGTTCACGGGAGCCACCGGAGAGGCGTCCGGGGACCGACACGCTCCAGAGGGTACATAAGCGGGATCAGCCCGGGGGGTGATCTTCCCCGCCGGTCGATGATCAGCCCCGCCCGCGCCGCAGAGCTCGTGCCCGGGCAGTTGCCCCGTAGGTGAGAGCTCTACCCCAGAATCTTCCTGCCCTCTCACCCGACTCGGGTGATCTCCGTCACCCAGGCCCGGCGCGAATTTCACCGAGCGCAAAATCCCATCGGGGCGACCATCGCATGCAGTCAGTTACGGCGTAGGTGGGACGCCGGCGCCAAGGAACGGATGTCCTGGGGGGAAGTTGAATGATCGCTGGACTCACGGAACTCGTCGATGACGTGTTGTGGGTTGCCGTAGCACCCGCTCCCGCGGGTGAGCGCAGCCGTACCGATTCGTGCGCCGCAGCGCGGCGAGGGCAACCCGACCTCGCCGACAGGTCGGCACCGTGACCCCGCCGACGACCACCGCGGTCGACGCGGCCCCGGGCCGCGACTTCGCGATCGGCGCAGCCGTCGCGCGAGTGAACGATCGCGCCCTGCCGGCCGCGGGCCGCGCCGCGTCCGCCCACACAGTCGACCTCGCCGCCAAGCGAGCGCTCGACATCACCGTGTCGGTGGTCCTGCTGCTCCTGTGCCTGCCGCTCTTCCTCGTGATCGCGGTCCTGATCAAGCTCGACAGCCGCGGCCCCCTGTTCTTCGGCTGCCGGCGCGTCGGGCGCGACGGGCGCGACCTGCTGATGCTCAAGTTCCGCAAGATGCGCGACGGTGCGGACGGGCCCGCTCTGACGCTCAGCCAGGACGAGCGCTTCACGCGCATCGGACCGTTCCTGGCGGCGACGAAGCTCGACGAGCTCCCGCAGCTGCTCAACGTCCTACGAGGCGACATGAGCCTCGTCGGACCACGCCCCGAGGACGCGACGTTCGTCGACCTGCGGCGCGACGAGTACGCGGCGATCCTGCGCGTGAAGCCGGGCATGACCGGCCTCACGCAGCTCGCGTTCGCCAACGAGCGCGACATCCTGGACCGCGACGACGCGATCAGCCACTACGTCGAGCAGCTACTCCCCCAGAAGATCGACATCGACAAGCTCTACGCGTCGAGCCGCACGATCGGAATGGACGCGCGGATCCTCGTCTGGACGGCGGTCGCCGTGGTACTGCGCCGTGAAGTCGCCGTCCACCGCGACAGCGCACGAATCACGCTCAGACGACGTCCGACGGCGCGCAGGGCCATCCCGGCGGCCGCCCTGGCCGTTGCCGACCGGAGGGAGCGATGAGCACGGCGGCCCCCCGCGTCGCCGTCCTCGCCGGAGGGCGCGGGACGCGCCTTGCGCCCTACACGTCGGTTCTGCCGAAGCCGCTGATGCCGATCGGCGACCGCTCGATCCTCGAGATCGTCATCCACCGTCTCGCCGAGCAGGGCTTCACCGACGTCACGCTCTGCGTGGGCTACCTCTCCCACCTCATTCGCGCGGTCTCCGACCACTTCGAGGACAACGGCGCGGCGATCACCTTCGTGCAGGAGCACGAGGCCCTCGGCACCGCAGCGCCGCTGCGGCTTCTGGGGGAGCTCGACGACACGTTCGTCGTGATGAATGGTGACGTGCTCACGACGCTCGACGTCCGTGATCTCGTCGACCACCACCGTGCGAGCGGCAACGTCGTCACGATCGCAACCCGTCAGCGCACGATCAAGATCGACTACGGCGTCCTGCACGTCAGCAGCCCGGCCAACGGCGACTCCGTCAACGGCTCGCCGCGGCGAGTCGTCGGCTTCGAGGAGAAGCCGGAGATCGTCTCGACGGTCAGCATGGGCATCTACGTGCTGGAGCCGCGCTCGCTCGACTTCATTCCCGCAGAGGGACATTTCGACTTCCCCGACCTCGTTCACGCGCTGCTGGGGGCGGGCGAGAGCGTCGGGGCGTACCTGTTCGACGGCCTGTGGTTTGACATCGGTCGCCAGGACGACTACGAGGAGGCCGTCAGCGCCTGGCTCGAGGACGAGCAAGCCGCTGACGGGACGAGGGGGCTCACCCGTGGTACCGCAGACATCCAGGTCGGGTCGTAGAACGATGACGCGCCGGGCGATTGCGCTCGGCGTCATCGCGCTGATAGCGACGTGCGTCTCGAGCGCTCCTGCGCTCGCCGCCGATCCGTTCGGCCCGCTCGCCGCACCGGCCTTCCAGACCTCCTACAGCGACGAGGTCCTGGCCGACTCTCCGATCTCCTACTGGCGCCTGGGCGAGGCGACCGGCTCGACGATGACCGACGTCACCGCCGCGAACAACGGCAGCTACACCGGCGGCATCACGCTCGGCCAACCCGGAGCGCTCCCCTTCGACCCCAACACCGCCGTCACGTTCAACGGCACCACCGGCCGTGCGAGCGCCCCCGATTCCAACTCGCTCGATCGCACGGGGGCCGTGACCGTCGAGCTCTGGGTCAAGCGAACGAAGTCGGCCGCTTACCAGGTGCTCGTCGGCAAGCCGGGCCACGGGCAGTCGCGCTTCGAGAACTACGCGATCTGGTTCAACACGACCAACCGCGCGCAGGCTTATTTCGGCAACGGCACGACCTTTGTGAGCCCCGTCAGCGCGGTCATCGACACGAACTGGCATCACATCGCTGCGACCTACGACAACGCGGTCGCGCGCATCTACGTCGACGGCGTGCAGAGCGGATCGGCCAGCTCCACGGTCGCCCTGACGCCGAACCAGTTTCCCATGAACGTCGCGCGAGCAAACGCCAACCAGTACTACCTCGGCGGCACGCTCGACGAGATCGCGGTCTACCCGACGGCGCTCAGCGCGGCGCGGATCCAGGTCCACTACGCGAAGGCCGCGGCGGACGTGACGGCGCCGACGATCACGCTGACACAGCCGGCGAACGGCGCCACCACGAGCGACACCACGCCGAGCCTGGCCGGCACCGCGGGCACGGCGGTCGGCGACTCGTCGACCGTCACCGTACGGGTCTACCAGGGCGCCGGGACGAGCGGGGCATTGCTGCAATCGCCGACGACGACGGCCGGCGCCGGCGGGGCGTACGCCGTCGACTCTCCGGCGCTCGCCGAGGGGACGTACACGGCGCGCGCGGAGCAGACGGACACCGGCGGGAACACGGGCTTCAGCGGCGCGGCGACGTTCACGATCGACACGACCGCCCCCACCGCGTCGATCACCGGCGGCCCGGCCGACCCGACGAACAGCACCAGCGCCAGCCTCGCGTTCAGCAGCGAGCCGGGCGCCGGCTTCCAGTGCAAGCTCGACGCCGGCAGCTACAGCTCGTGCACGAGCCCCAAGGACTACACGGGCCTGGGCGAGGGCAACCACACGTTCAGCGTCACGGCGACCGACAGCGCAGGCAACACCGGCCCCGCCGCGACTCGCAGCTGGACGATCGACACGACCGCCCCCACCGCGTCGATCACCGGCGGCCCGGCCGACCCGACGAACAGCACCAGCGCCAGCCTCGCGTTCAGCAGCGAGCCGGGCGCCGGCTTCCAGTGCAAGCTCGACGCCGGCAGCTACAGCTCGTGCACGAGCCCCAAGGACTACACGGGCCTGGGCGAGGGCAACCACACGTTCAGCGTCACGGCGACCGACAGCGCAGGCAACACCGGCCCCGCCGCGACTCGCAGCTGGACGATCGACACGACCGCCCCCACCGCGTCGATCACCGGCGGCCCGGCCGACCCGACGAACAGCACCAGCGCCAGCCTCGCGTTCAGCAGCGAGCCGGGCGCCGGCTTCGAGTGCAAGCTCGACGCCGGCAGCTACAGCTCGTGCACGAGCCCCAAGGACTACACGGGCCTGGGCGAGGGCAACCACACGTTCAGCGTCACGGCGACCGACAGCGCAGGCAACACCGGCCCCGCCGCGACTCGCAGCTGGACGATCGACACGACCGCCCCGACGGTCACCTTGACGAGCCCCGCCAACGGCAGCACCACCAGCGATCCCAGCCCCAGCCTGGCCGGCGTCGCCGGCACCGCCGTCGGCGACGGCACCGCGATCACAGTCCGCCTCTACTCCGGCGCCGCCGCAACCGGCAGCCCGATCCAGACCCTGGGCGCCACACGCGGGGCAGGCGGCGCCTACGCCGTCGCCCCCACGGCGCTCGCGGCGGGAACGTACACCGCGCAGTCACAGCAGGACGATGCCGCCGGCAACGCCGCGCTCAGCGCCCCGACTACGTTCACGATCGACCCGCTGGCGGGCGACACGACGCCGCCGGCGATCAGCCTGCTCGCGCCGGCGGACGGCAGCGTCACGAGCAACCAGACGCCCGGGTTCGTCGGCGTGGCGGGCGTCGCCGCGGGCGACTCGACGACGGTGACGGTCCGCGTGTACGCGGGCCCGACCGTGCTCGACCCGTTGGTGCGAACCCTGACGACGACTCGCGATGTCGATGGCTCCTTCGCGGTGGCGGCTTCGCCGGCGCTGGCGGATGGCACCTACACGGCGCGCGCGGAGCAGACGGACACCGGCGGGAACACGGGCTTCAGCGGCGCGGCGGCGTTCACGATCGACACGACCGCCCCGAGCGTGACGATCACTTCCGGTCCCGCCGACCCGACGAACAGCACCAGCGCCAGCCTCGCGTTCAGCAGCGAGCCGGGCGCCGGCTTCGAGTGCAAGCTCGACGCCGGCAGCTACGCGGCTTGCACGAGCCCCAAGGACTACACGGGCCTGGGCGAGGGCAACCACACCTTCGACGTCCGCGCGACCGACACCGCCGGCAACACCGGCAGCCCAGCGACACGCAGCTGGACGATCGACACCACCGCCCCAAGCGTGACGATCACCACCGGCCCCAGCGACCCGTCCACCAGCGCGGACGCATCGCTTGAGTTCACCAGCGAGCCGGGTGCAGCCTTCGAGTGCAAGCGCGACGCCGGCAGCTACAGCTCGTGCATCAGCCCCAAGGCATACACGGGCCTGAGTGACGGCAGCCACACGTTCAGCGTCCGCGCCGGCGACCAGGCCGGCAACACGGGCAGCCCGGCGACGCGCACCTGGACGATCGACACCGTCGGTCCGACCACGTCGATCACGTCCGGCCCCACCGACCCGACGAACAGCACGAGCGCGAGCATCGCGTTCAGCTCGGAGCCCGGCGCGGCGTTCCAGTGCAAGATCGACACTGGCAACTACGACCCGTGCACGAGCCCGAAGAACTACAGCGGCCTGGGTCAGGGCAACCGCACCGTCAGCGTTCGTGCCACCGACACCGCCGGCAACACCGGCAGCCCGGCGACGCACAGCTGGACGATCGACCTGACCAACCCGATCGTGACGATCACCTCGCCTCCTGACGGGAGCTCGACCACCGACACGACGCCGAACCTGGCCGGCGTCGCGGGAACGGCCATCGGGGACAGCGCGACCGTCACCGTCAGCGTCTACGCAGGCGCCGTCGCCACCGGTAGCCCGGTCCAGACGCTCGCCGCCACGCGCGGAGCCGGCGGCGCGTACAACATCGACACGGGCGCCCTGGCAAACGGCACCTACACGGCGCGCGCGAGCCAGGTCGACAGCGCGGGCAACACCGGCCAGAGCGGCACAACCACGTTCACGGTCGACACCGTCGCGCCCGTGATCACGCTCACGAGCCCGGCCAACGGCAGCTCGCCGACGACCGCGACCCCGACGTTCTCCGGCGTCGCGGGAACCGCCGCGGGCGACTCGACGTCGGTGACCGTGCGCATCTACACCGGCTCGAACACGTCCGGCGTGCCGCTCCAGACGCTGACCGCGACGCGCGGGGCCGGTGGCGCGTACTCGGTCAACTCCGCAACGCTCAGCCAGGGCACGTACACCGCACGCGCAGAGCAGATTGACGCTGCCGGCAACAACGGCCTCAGCTCCGCGAACACGTTCTCGATCGCCGACCCCGTGCTGATCGGCGCCGGCGACATCGCCGGCTGCGAGAGCGGCGACGGTGACGCCGAGACTGCCGCGCTGCTCGCGCAGAACCCCAACGCCACCGTCTTCACGCTGGGGGACAACGCCTACCCGAACGGCCAGCCGTCCGAGTACACCAATTGCTACGGCCCGACCTGGGGCGCCCACAAGGCGCGCACACGCCCGATCACCGGCGGCCACGACACGGCGACGGTGAACGGCGGATCGCTCCCCAACCAGGGTTTCGTCGACTACTTCAGCGCGCAGCTGGCGCCGTTCGGCCCCACCGCCACCGACCGGCTGAAGACCTACTACAGCTACAACATCGGCGCGTGGCATGTCGTGGCCCTCAACTCAGCGTGCTACTTCGACCTGCCGGGGTGCAACACCGCGCAGATGGAGCAATGGTTCCGCGACGACCTCGCCGCGAACTCCAACGTCTGCACGGCCGTGACGTGGCATGACGCGCGCTGGAGCTCCGGCAACATCCACGGCAACCAGGTCTTCACGCAACCTCTGTGGGAGATCGCCTACGACGGCGGAGCGGACATCGTCCTGAGCGGCAACGAGCACGACTACGAGCGATTCGCGCCGCAGGACGCCAACGGCGCTCTCGACAACACGTTCGGCGTGCGCGCCTTCGTGGTCGGCACGGGTGGCTACTACCTGTACGACCTTGATGCGCTGGAGCCCAACAGCCAGGCCTACAGCAGCACCTACGGCGTCATGAAGCTGACGCTCCACCCGACGAGCTACGACTGGCAGTTCATCCCGGTCGCGGGGGGAACATTCACGGACTCCGGCACGGACAACTGCCACGGGGCTCCCGCACCGCCCGCCGGAACGCCGACCGTGCGCTCGAAGGCCTCGAGCAGCGCTCCCTACCCCTCGACGTCGCTTGCGATCAGCAAGCCGGCGGGCACCCTGGCCGGCGACCTGTTGCTGGCGACCATTTCCCACCAGGGCGGCTCGCAGCGCAACATCACGCCGCCGGCGGGCTGGACCAACATCCCCAGCGCGGACGTGTCCCAAGGCTCCAACGCGCGCATCCACGCCTGGTACAAGGTCGCGGGGGCGTCCGAGCCGGCTTCCTACACGTTCACGCTCACGGGCGGCGGCGGCATGTCGATCGCCGGCGGCGTCATGGCGATCCAGGGCGCCGACTCCGCCAACCCGATCAACGCCGCCGGCGGCCAGAGCACCGGCTCCACGAATGTCACGCAACTGACGGCTCCGTCGATCACGACGACGAAGCCGAACACGGCGCTCATCTACAGCGGCGCTGTGAACACGCCGGCGACGTTCACTCCGCCGCAGCTGATGCCCGAGCAGTGGGACGTGATCGGGGCCGGCTCGTACCAGATCGCAACCGAGGCCGCCGTCGGTGGCGTCGCGGTCGCGGGCGCGACCGGCACCCGCGCCGCCACGCTCTCGACCTCCGCCGCAGGAGTCGCGATCGCGATCGCGGTCGCCGGCCCGTAGACCTGATCCGGCGTCCACGCTGACCCTGCTCGCCTTGTCCGGCGGGCCGCCCGGCGGTGGACGGATTGCCGCGGTAAGGGTGCACTCCAAGCCGCCGATACCCTCTACGATGGCGTGCGCCGCCCCGCGCGACCGCCGGAACCGCTGCCAGTGAACGACGAGAACAAGATCATGTCGCCGCGTCGCCTCGCGCAGGTGATCCGGCGCGAGGCGTGGCTCGTCGCTCTCGTGACGATTCTCGCGATGCTCGCGGCGTTCGTCGTCACCGCGCTCCAGACGCCGATGTACCGGGCGAAGATGACCTACGTCGTCGGCAAGGCGGGTGGCGACTTCGAACCCGAGATCGGCAGCCCGACGCTGACCCAGACGATCACGACGCTGCTGCAGAGCGAGGATGTCGCCTCGGCCGTCATCGACAGGCTTCGGCTCGACACGACCCCGGAGAAGCTGAGCAAGAAGCTCAAGGTGCTCGTGCGACCCAACAGCGCCGTGCTCGAGGTCGCGATCGACGCCGACAGCACCACGAAGGCGGAGCGGATCCTGGGCGAGTACTCGACCGTTTTCGGGGAGCAGGCCAAACGGCTCGGCGTCCAGTCCGTCAACCCGACGATCGGCGGAACGTCGAAGGAGTCGATCATCTTCGCGACGGTCTACACCAGGCCGCGCGCCGATCAGGAGGCGGTGTCGCCGCGCCGCGGCGCCGCGCTCGTAACGGCGGCGCTGCTCGGCCTGATCCTGGGCCTCGTGCTCGCCTTCGTGCGTGAGCGACTCGACGATCGCATTCGCACGCGCCAGGAGGCCGAGGACGCGTTCGGCGCGCCCGTGATCGGTGGCCTGCCGGCAGCCCGCGGCCGGCCCGTCGTGGTCGGAAGGGCGCCGGCGCGATCATCGGGACGAGCGGGACGCCGTGGCGCGGCGCTCGACGAGGCGCTCCAGATGCTCAGCCTCAACCTCGAGTTGGCCGGCGATGGCCGCGGCGCGACGATCCTCGTCACGAGCACACAGCGGCAGGAGGGCAAGAGCGCGCTGACCGCGAACCTCGCGGTCGCGCTCGCGCGCGGCGGGAGCCACGTCATCTGCGTCGAGGCCGACCCCGAGCAACCCGGGCTGCGAAGCCTCCTGGGGCTCGAGGCAGGGCAACGGAACGGATCCACGGGCGCTGGAGCCGAGATGACCCTCGATCAGATTCTGCGCGCGGTCGACATCGGCGGGGGCCTCTCCGCCGGGCCTGCGGGCGACCTGCGTGTCATGGGCTTCAAGGACTGGCAGACAGGCCTCGCGGCCCACGGACCGAAGGACCGCGGCTCCACCCTCGTGAAGCTTCTCCGCGCCAGCGCTGACTACCTGATCATCGACGCCTCGCCGCTGACGATGGGGGACGCCTCACGTCTCGCCCTGCTCAGCGACAACGTGCTCGTCGTCGCGCGCGCCGGCCGCACGACGATCGCGCGCGCCGAGACCGCGCGGGCGATCCTGCGCCGCCTCGACATCCGCAACGTCTCGGTCGTACTGACCGAGGCCGACGCGGACAACCTCGGCTAACGGCCCTCCCTGAATGTCGGGCCGGGCGACTGGCGGCGCGCCTGGGCCGGGTCTACGCGGGCAGCGACGAGCGCTCGGCCAGCGCCGCGACCACGTTGTCGACGTTGTTGCGCACCCACACGGGGCGGCGGGCGCGATCGGAGAAGCCCTTCACCTCGAGTGCCATGCGATCCAGCCAGTAGGCGATCGCGAGCCGCTCGAGCTGCTCGGGATCCAGCTCCAGGTCGATTTGGCGCAGGTAGGAGCGCACCAGGTCGTCCCCGCCCGACCTTGCCCACGGGAGTAGGTGGTCGACCAGCGCCGAACCGAGGTACTGCCGCGTCCTGTCGCGGTGTGCGCTCAGGAGCAGGTGGAGCAGATCCAGGACCGGCAGCCTCCCTGCCCCGGCGCCATCCCAGTCGACGACCCCGGTCAGGCGCTCGTCGACCGCCAGGAGGTTCTTGGTCCAGAAGTCGCCGTGCCCGAAGCCGCGCGGGATGTCGAAGAGGTCGCGCTCGAGCGACGCGCCGATCGTCTGCAGCCGCTCGGCGTTCTCAGGCCGCAGGCAGACCTCTGCCAATACATCGGCGTCACCCGAGATCGACGTCGCCGGGGCTGCGCCCGCATCCGCCCCGTAGAGCGCGACGAGGAACTCGACCGCGTCCCTGGCCAGCGTCGGGGACACCTCGCCGTGGGGCGAGGTGCCCGGCATCCGCTTCTCCAGCGACCAGTCAGCGAGGCCCGAGCGCCCCACCGCCAGCGTCGAGGGCAGTTGCCGCGTGACGGCCGCCGGAGCTCCCGCGAGGCTCGCGAGCACGGTCTGCTGGACCTCTATCTTGCGCCGGCCCGGTCCGACGGCGACATTCAGGACGCCGTTGTCCGCGACCACGACGATCCCGCCCGCCCGGGCCAGCGGCCAGCCATAGGTGAGCGTGGTGCCGGCGGCGCGGGCGGCATCGCCCACGGCCGCCTGGAGCGTCGTGGGCTCCTCGGCTCCCCGGGTGCCGCTGACGACGGCGCGCTGGGGCAGCAGCTCGGCCAGCGGGCGCCCACGGCGGGACGCGCGCAGGTGCGGGACGTAGAGGACGTGGTCGATATCCCACATGACCGTCGACGTGGAGCCGTAGCCGGCGCGCTGAAGGGCGCGCCGGGCCCGCAGCGCACGGACACGAGCCTCGGCAAGCCCGGCGGCGCGCAGCGGCGCGCGAACCAACCGCGACCCGCCCTCGCTCTGTGCCGCGTCGATGCAGACGACGGCGTGGGCGGCGTCGCCGCGTAGGGCTCCGGCGGGCGCGATCTCGACATCAGGTTCACTTTGAGCCGCCACGCCGCCGGCATCCAGCAACGTCTGCGCGATGCGCTTGTCGTCGGCGCGAAAGCTGCAGACGCTCACGGGAAGCACTGCCGGAAGCCAGCCATCGAGCGAGTTTGCCGCCACCCTACCCTGGCTCACGCGGCAACCGTACCAACCGTCGGCGTGGCCGCGGTCGCGATCGTCCGCGGACTCTCCCCGCTGGGACTAACATCTCGCCGACATGCGCGACCGCCGACGGCCCATCCAGCGGCAGGACCGCGGAGCCCCTGCGTGAACGCCGTCGGCCGCGTCGAGCCGGCGCGATCGCACATCGCTCCGGCCGCGTGGGCGGCGCTCGCCGGAGCAGTCGCGCTGGCGCTCGGCCTGGCCTCGTCGGTCGGAACGAACGTTGCCGTCGGGCTCGCGATCCTCGTGACGGCAGGCGCCGCCACGATGCTCAACCCCGCCGTGATGCTCGTGATCCTCGCGGCCTCGGTCTACCTCGAGATCCTCTCGGTGGGCGGCGTCTCCATCAGCAGGCTGCTGGCACCGGTCGCGCTGCTCTTCATCACGTTCGAGTGGCTGCGCGCGCGAGCGGCGCTGCGCCCCGCGATGCCGCTGGCCTTCGTCGCCGCCTACTCGACGTGGGCGCTCGCGAGCCTGCTCTGGACCGTGAGCCCTTCGGACACCGTCACCCTGCTCGCCTCGCTCTGCATCGCGCTGATCTACATGGCGAGCTTCGCGATGCTGACCAACTCCGCCGCGACCCTCCGGCGCGTGCTGTACGTGCTCGCGGGAGCATCGCTGATCGTCGGCGCCATCTCGCTCGCATCCGTCGCCGGAATCACGAGCTTCTCCCAGGATCTCCAGGCCGGACGAGCGCAAGGGGGGGTGGGCGATCCGAACTTCTTCGCCAACGTGCAGCTCGTGGCCTTCCCGCTGGTCCTCGCGCTTGCCGCGGAGACCAAGCGCGAATGGGTTCGACTGGGGCTCTACGGCGTCGCCCTCATCGCAGTCGCCTCGATCTTGAGCACGCTCTCGCGGGGGGGCCTGATCGCGCTCGTGGTCGTGCTTGCGATCGTGCCGTTCCTGCGCTCACGCTCGCTGCTGGGCACGCCGCGCCACAAGGCCGTCGTGCTGATCTTTCTGGCCGCGGGCCTCGTGGCGCTGTTCTCGCGGCCGACCTTCAGGGCTGAGGTGACAGCGCGGGCCACGTCGATCTTCGTCAGCAGCAGTGGCGACAGCAGCTCCAACTCGGGGTCCGGCAGGACGGAGATCTGGAAGGCGGCGCGTCACGCGATCGACGATCATCCGCTGCTCGGCGTCGGCTACGGGGCGTTTCCCACAGTCTCCACCGAGTACCTGCTGAACACGCCGGGCATCGACCCCGTCGCATTCACGGCACGGCCGATCGAGGCCCACAGCACGGCGATCGGAACCACGGCGGAGATCGGCGTGATCGGGCTCGCGTTGTTCGTGGCGATGGTGCTCGCGACCGGCGTGTTCCTCAGACGAACCGCGAGACGCGCGTTCTCGGCGGGAGCCGACTTCGCCGGGCGCGTGGCCAACGCGCTCATCCTGAGCCTCGTCGGGTGGGCGCTCTCGTCGCTCTTCATCGAGACGGAGACGTCACGCCCGCTGTGGATAATCATCGGGCTCGCGCTCGCCCTTCCACAATTGATCCCGCGCGGCGCGCCGAGCTCACGGACCGCGGCATCGTGAGCCGCGACCGTGTCCCTCGTGGCGGCCCGGGCGCATGCGTGATCGGCGAGATCGACCTCGTCCGCGCGCTGGGGCTCGCGGGCATCGGCTCGGTCGTCGTCTCCCCGCCCGGCGACTTCACGCGCTACTCGCGCCACAAGCGCGCGGCGATCAGCCGGCTCGACGCCGCCAGCCAGCCGGAGCGTCTGGTCGATCGGCTGGTGGAGTTCGCACGCGGCCGGCCCGAGCCGCCCGTCCTGTACTACAACGGCGACTGGGACCTGCTGATGGTCTCGCGCTTCCGCGAGCAGCTCGGCGAGGTCTTCCGCTTCGTGATCCCCGACGCGGAGCTCGTAGAGGATCTGGTCAACAAGCGGCGCTTCCAGGAGCGCGCCGCGGAGCTCGACCTCCCGGTACCGCGGGCTTTCGAGCTGATCGCGGGGGACGAGTTGCCGGCGGTCGAGCTGCGCTATCCCCTCGTCGTCAAGCCGCTCACCCGAGAGCACTCGACCTGGCAGCCCCTGGCCCGCGCCAAGGTGCGCGCGGTGGCGACGCCGCAGGAGCTGCGCGCGCTGTGCGACGAGCTGGCGCCGGCCGGCGTCGACGTGCTGGTGCAGGAGGAGGTTCCCGGGCCGGAGACCCTGATCGAGAGCCACCACGTCTACGTCGGCGAGGACGGAGAGGTCGTCGGCGAGTTCACGGGCCGCAAGATCCGCACCTACCCGGCCGCCTACGGCTACAGCACCGCGCTCGAGGTCAGCGACGCCCAGGACGTCGCCGCGCTCGGGCGTGACATGCTCGCACGACTCGGGTTCCGCGGTGTGGCGAAGCTCGACTTCAAGCGGCACCCTGATGACGGGAGCCTCCACCTGCTCGAGATCAATCCGCGCTTCAACCTCTGGCATCACCCCGGCGCGAAGGCGGGCGTCAACATCCCCGCGCTCGTCTACCGCGACCTGAACGGCCTGCCGCGCGTGGCCGGCGCCAAGGCGCGCGCGGGCGTGCGCTGGTGCAGCCCATGGCGCGACTTCCAGGCTGTGCGCGAAAGCGGCGAGAGCGTCATGCGCTGGCTGCCGTGGATGGCGGGGACCGAGGCCAAGTGCGCCGTCGCCTGGGACGATCCATTCCCGCTCCCGTCCGCCGTCGCATACCGGGTCGCTCGTCTCGGCAGGCCGGCGGACCGTCGCTGAGAGCCGCGATGCGCTACGCCGTTCTCGCCGACGTCCACGCCAACCTGCACGCGCTCCGGGCGGCTGTGCAGTTCCTGGAGCGTGAGCGGATCGACGCCTACGTCGTCGCCGGGGACCTCGTGGGATACGGACCGATGCCCGACGAGTGCGTCGAGGCCGTCGCGGACCTGGGCGCGACGTGCGTCGCGGGCAACCACGACCTGATCGCGCTCGGCAGGCTTTCAGACGACCGCTGCATCCCGCTCGCACGGCGCAGCCTGCGATGGACGCGCGAGACCATGAGCGAAGACACGCGGGAATACCTGGCGGGACTGCCGTCGACGGCCGGCGTTCCGGGTGGCGTCGCGATCGCCCACGGGTCGCTCGACGACGCGCGCGAGTACACGACCGAGCCCGGGCAGGCAGTCGCCCAGCTGGCTCGCCTCGATGCCGAGCACGCCGGGTCGCGCCTATTGATCCTCGGGCACACCCACCGCCCATGGGCATGCAGCGGCGCGGGTCATGTGCTCCATCCCGGGGCCGGTGGCCTGCTTGACCTGAGCGATGTCGATCGCTGCCTGCTCAACCCGGGGGCGATCGGCCAGTCGCGTGAGCGACGCGTGCGCTCGCGCTTCCTGGTGCTGGACCTTGAGCGCCAGAACGCCGCTTTCCACGCGATCGAGTACGACGTCGACGGCTGCCGGCGCGCGCTGCGCGAGCGGGGGCTTCCGCCGGGGTCCTACCGGCTGCGACGCTCGGGGCTGGCCGGCGCGGCACACATCGCACGCGGCGCCGCACGGCGGGCGAAGCGAATCACCGGCCGGTCCTGACCCGCGTAGCCGCGCGCCAGAGCCGGCCGTGTCAGCGCCGGATGAGGCGCTTGACGCGATCATCGGTATACGCGCGCTGAGCGAGTCCGCGCAGCGTCGCGAGGCCCGGAAGACGTGAGCGGCTCAGCGTCGGCACGCTGATCTCGACGCCGCCGTACTTGCGCTTGTACTCACCGCCGCCACCCATGTCGAAGGTGGTCACGCCGCGAGCCGCCCAGTAGCGCATCGCGTGCCAGAACACCGCCTCGTTGGGGCGCAGGCTCTGATGCTCGCGCCAGCTCGCGCCGCCCCAGAAGTACATCGTCCCACCGAGCCCCGGGAAGATCCCCGTGGCGATGCAGTCGCCCTGCGGGTCACGCGCGCGCAGCAGCAGCAGATTGCCGCTCGGAAGCAGATGGCGCACGAGCGCGTCGACGCGCTCGGGGCCGTAGGTCGGCTGCTTGTCCTGCTTGGCGAAGACGTCGACGAGCTGGGCGTGGTAGTCCGCGGCGAAGGCATCGTCGCCGGCCTCCTCGATCGTGACGCCACTCTTCTCGGCCTTGCGCACGGCGCGCCGGCACGCGCTGCTCATCCGGCCGAAGACCGCGTCCTCGTCGGGTGTCAGGTCGACGTCGAAGCTGGTGAACGTCTCGTGCCGGTAGCCGAGCCCATCGAGTTGATCGACGCCGATGTGCCGATCGCGCAGCTCGACGTGCATGCATCGCAGCTGCCCGAACGCGAACGGAGCGAGCGCGGCGAGCGCGAGGCGGCGCTCGACACCTGGGACCAGGTTGAACCCCATGTAGCCGGTGGTCCACCCGGGGAACGGGCTGCCCAGGATGCGGACCCCGTACTTGCGGACGATCAACCCCGTGAACCACCCGACTGTGTCGTTACCGTCGCGCAGCGCCGCGACGACGGGCTGGGCCCCCTGGGTGGCGGCCACGTACGCGAGCCATTCAGGCGTCTGGAATACGAGCCGGTCGCCGAAGGCGTCGAGGGCACGCCAGTCAAACGACTCGAATGGCACTCGCTCGAGGGTCAGCATCGTCGATCGATCATCGCTCGTAGGCACCCAGGTCGGGACGGCCGACTCCACGCAGCCTCCGGCGCCCATCGATGTCGACTGGAAGCGTCAGTCGCTCGAGGGCACGGCCGATCGCCGGGCTGCCGGCGCTCAGGTGGTAGTCACCTGCGGCCGCGTCGACGAAACGCGGATCGGCGGTCCGGTTCCCGACCCAGACCGCGCCCTCACCCGCAAAGCGGCGTCGATCGTTGCGCCAGCCGAGGTTGTTGCGGACGACGTTGCCGCGTCCGACCGCGCCGCCCCAGTACGTCGCCACAGCCGACCTGCTGCGCGTGACGATGTTGTTGGCAACCAGCGCGTCGCTGGTCGTCCGCCCGTCGTCGTCGCCGATCACGACGCCGTCGAGCAGGTTGTCGTCGATCGTGTTCCCGACGATGATGGCGTTGTCGCTCGACGGGTAGAGCTGTATGCCGTTTCCGTTGCGGGCGCCGGTCAGGAGATTGCCGGCGATCACGTGGCGCGAGCCCTGCACGTAGATGCTGTGGTCCAGTCCCTCCGGGCCCGACCCGCCGTTGTCGTGGAAGCGGCAGCGCAGGATCTGGATGCGCGCGGTGTCCGCCTCGCTGAAGAACCCCTGCCGCTGCGAGCGCCTCACCTCGCAGCGCGAGAGCTCGATGTCGTGAACGCCGCGGTCGGCGTAGACGTTGGTCGTCGAATCGCCTGTGGCGCCTTCGAAGACGAGCCCCTCGAAACGAAGGAACGCAGCTCCGTCGACCATCTCGAGCGGCATGTTCTCCTCGGCGCCGGAGCCTGCCGCGAGTACGGCGCCGGGCTCGCCGCTGATCGTGATCGGCGCGGACTTCCTCCCGGCCCGGTCCGCGACGAGGTTCTGACGGTACGTCCCGGCCCGCACGATCGCGGTCTGGCCTGGCCGCAGCGTGTTCAGCGCCTTCTGGACCGTGCGCCAGGGCGCCGCCGCCGTCCCGCGGCTGCGATCGGATCCGTCAGGCGAGACGTAGCGCTTGGTCCCGCGCGATGCCGGCAGGCGCTTTGGCAGCGAGCTCCCCACCGCCCGCTCGGCCGAAGGGGTGTCTCCGGCGTCGACGGCCGCCGCGCCGCATCCGGTGACCGCTATGGCAACACCCATCAGGGCGATCGCCACGAGCCGTCCCGCGATTCGGGGGGGCCGAGGGCGGCGTCCTCGTCCCGCGGGCGTGAGCGCGTACCGGATGCTCATGAGGCTCCAGCCGCTCGTGGGCGCGCCGCATCCGAGTAGCGGTCGTGCCAGAGCGAGAACGCGAGCAGGCACCAGATCTGCCGGCTGAGGTCGCGCGTGCCGGCGACGTGCTCGTCAAGCATGGCTGTGACCGCCTCGGGCCTGAAGAAGCCCTGGCGACGGATCGCGTCGGGCGCGAGCACCTCGCGCGCGAACGGCTCGAGCTCACCGCGCAGCCACGAGCCGATCGGAATCGAGAATCCCTGCTTGCGGCCCTTGGCCACCTCGTCCGGGATGAGCGGCGCGGCGGCTTTGCGCAGCAGTCGCTTCTTGGAGAGCCCCCGGACCTTGTGGCGAGACGGGATCGCCAGCGCCATCTCGGCGACGACGGTGTCGAGGAAGGGAACGCGCAGCTCGAGCGAGCGGGCCATGCTCGCGCGGTCGGTCTTGACGAGCATGTCCTCCTGGAGGAAGACGTTGAGGTCGAGATCCATGATCCGCGCGAGGCGTTCGGCTCCTTCGCTGGCCTCGTAGGCGGGGCGCAGCAGCTCGACCGGGTCCCGCGCGCCGCGGCACTCGGGACGCAGCACCGCCGCGCGCTGCTCGGGCGTCAGGATGCTCTTCCAGACCGCGTGCCGCTCGAGCGGCGAACGCCCGGCGCCGCGGGCGAAGTGCTTGGCCTTGTGGTCGAGGCTGCTCGCCGCGGACGTCGAGGCGGGCATGCGTTCGATCAGCGGGCGCATCGCCGAGGCGATCGGTCCGAGGCCGGGGGCGAGCCTGTGCCCGACGTAGTTGAAGTAACCGCCGAACAGCTCGTCGCCGCCCTCTCCGGACATCGCAACCTTGACGTGCTCGCGCGCCAGCTTGGAGACGAGGTAGGTCGGGATCGCGGAGGAGTCGGCGAACGGCTCGTCGTAGACGTCGGCGAGCAGAGGCAGCATCTCGGCCGCGTCGGGTCGCACCACCAGCTCGTGGTGATCGGTGCCGTAGCGCTGCGCGACGAGGCGCGCCTGCCCGCGCTCGTCGAAGCCGCGCTCGTCGAAGCCGATCGAGAAGGTGCTGACACGCGACCCGGACTCCTGCGCAGCCAGGGCCGTGAGCATCGAGGAGTCGATGCCGCCCGAGAGCAGGACCCCCACGGGCACGTCCGCGATCAGATGCGCGCGCACCGAGTCGCGCAGCCGTGAGCGCAGCTCCTCGGCGAGCTCGTCCTCGTCGCCGGTCAGCATCTCTCCGGGGGGCGCGGCGGTCGGTCGCGCGTAGCGCTCGATCCGGACCTCCTCGCCCATCCCCTCCTCCCAGACGAGCGTGCATCCCGCAGGCAGCTTGCTGGCGGCCTTGAAGATCGTCAGCGGCGCCGGGATGCAGGCGAACGCGAGGAACGCCTCCAGGGCGTCCAGATCGACGTCACGCGGGAAGTCCGGCTGTGCCGTCAGCGCCTTCAACTCCGATGCGAAGCGCAGCGAGCCGCCAGAGAGCGAGTAGTAGAGCGGCTTGATGCCGAAGCGATCGCGCGCCAGCACGAGCCGCCGCTTGCGAGTGTCCCAGATCGCTATCGCGAACATCCCGCGCAGGACCTCGGCGAACGCGGGACCTCGCTCCTCGTAGAGATGAGCGAGGACCTCGGTGTCAGACCGCGTCGCAAAGTGGTGGCCACGCTGCTCGAGCTCTGCCTGGAGCTCACGGTGGTTGTAGATCTCACCGTTCTGGACGACTTGGACGCTGCCGTCCTCGTTGCTCAGTGGCTGATCGCCGCCGGCGAGGTCGATGATCGCCAGTCGCCTGTTGGCGAGCCCGACGATCCCCTCTACGTACGATCCGCCGTGATCCGGTCCGCGATGATGCAGCGTCTCGTTCGCACGGCGCACCAGATCAGGATCGACGTCCCGTCCGTTGGTCGAGACGATCCCGCAGATGCCGCACATTGCGGCGCAGTCTAGTCTCGCCGCCGATGAGTTCACCCCTGCGAACACTCGGGATCTACGTCGACGGTCCCTATGGCATCGTCGACACCCCTGAGGGAGTGCGCGTCGCGCCGGACCCGGCCGACTTCCCGTTCCTCAGCTTCGTGTGCGAGGTCGGGCAGGGGTTCGACTCGCTCGTGCTGTTCGGACGCGCGAAGGAGGTTCAGCCCGGAGAGCGGCGACTGCTGCTGCCCACCCACGCCGAGCTCGAGCCGCTCCCGCACTACGAGGACCTGCGCAAGCTCGGGCAGGTCGCGCGCGCCGGCGTCGGGACGGCACGCGGGTTCTGGCGTGGCCTCGCCCGGATGGACGTGGTCTGGGTCTTCGGTCCACATCCGTTTTCGTTCATCCTCGTCGCGCTGGCGCTGTTGCGACGGCGGCGCGTCGTGCTCGGCGTGCGCCAGGACACGGTCGAGTACTTCCGCAGCCGCCTTCCCGACGGTCGCTGGAAGCCCGTCCTGCTGGCCGTGCAGGCGCTCGACGCCGGTTTCCGTGCGCTGGCCCGCGTGACGCGGACGACCGTCGTCGGGGCCGAGATCGAACGTCGTTACGGCGGGCCGCGCGCCTCCCTGCTGCCGGTCACGATCTCGCTGATCCGTGCCCGCGACGTTCTTGCACAACCGGTCGATCGCGACTGGAGCGGCGCGATCCGGTTGCTGACCGTGGGCCGCGTGGATCGCGAGAAGAACCCATTGCTGCTCGTCGAGGCGATGGCGCAGCTCGAGCGACGGGACCCGGGCCGCTACTCACTGACCTGGGTCGGCACGGGGCCCCTGGAGGATGCCGTCCGCGAGCGCGCCGTGGAGCTCGGCGTAGCGGACCGGATCGACATGCTCGGCTTCGTCGCATTCGGCCCACGGCTGCTGACGCTGTACCGCGAAGCGCACACCTTCGTCCATGTGTCGCTGACCGAAGGCGTGCCCGCCGTCCTGATCGAGGCGCTCGCGAGCGGCACCCCGGTGGTCGCGACCGACGTCGGCGGCGTCGGCGAGGCGCTCGACGAGGGCCGCGCCGGCGAGCTGGTGCCCGCGACCGACCTCGACGCCCTGGTCGCGGCCGTCGTGCGTGTCGGCGAGGAGGCCGGCAGGCGCGAGCAGCGCGTCGCGCGCGGGCTGGAGCTTGCACGCGAGCGCGCGCTCGACGTGCAGGCCGCGCAGGTCGCCGCGTTCGTCGCCGGCGACTGAGCCCGGACCCTGGCCCGTGGCTTTCAGCCGGTCTGCTCGACCGCGCCGCCGACGTTGCGCCCGCGGCGCAGCACGCCTCTGGCGATGCCCCACAGATCCGCGATGTCGCGCGGTCGCGGCACCAGGTCGGCGGTCCGCCCACCGAGCGAGCGAGCGAAGACCACGATGATCACGATGCCGCCGAGCGTGTAGGCAACCGATGAGGCGATCGCAGCGCCGAGGTCTCCGTATGCGGGGATCAGAGCGATGTCCAGCGCGACCGTGAACACGAACGCGCTGCCGATCGAGAGGCTGGCGGCGAGCGGCCGGTCACGTCCGGTGAGGGCGTTTCCGAGCTGCTTGAGCGCAACGACGCCGAACGCTCCGCCGGCGAGCACGCGCAGGTCTGCGACCGAGTCGCGGAACTCCTCGCCGAAGATCGTGACGCAGAGCACCGGGGCGAAGATCACGAGGCCGACGCCGAGCGCGCCCGTGATCAGCAGCGAGATGCGGAAGACGCGCGCGGTCAGCAGCACGGCGTCGCGCGGCGAGGCGCGCACGATTGCCGGCCGCTGGACGGCGGACAGCGCCGTCGGCAGCAGGAACAGAGCTTCGGCCCAGGCGACGGCGACGCTGTACTGACCAAGCTGCTTGGTACCGGCGACCGCCCCGAGGATCCATTGATCCAGGCGATAGTTGGCGAGCAGCATGATCCGGCCGACGTGGCTCTTGACGCCGAAGCGCAGGGTCCGGCGCGCGAGTCCCGCGTCGGGCCGGCCGAACCCGGCCGAGCGGCGCTGGACGTGCCAGATCAGCAGTCCAGTGGCGAGCGTCTGCCCACCGACCCACGTCGAGACGGCGACCCACACGCTGAGTGCGCCGACCACCGCGAACGCTCCGTTCACCGTCACGTTGATGACCGCCGGCAGAAACCAGGCGAGGTTCGTGACGCCGAAGCCGTAGTCGCCCTGGATCAGGAAGCGCAGGTAGGTGTTCAGCACGAGCATCGGCAGCGACGCGAAGATCAGCCACAGCAGAGCCCAGCTCAGACCGGCGCCGGCGGCGGGCACGACGAAGATGAAGCCCGCGATCAGCAGTGCCCCGGTGGCGCCGAGAAGCGCCGACAGGATCAGCGAGTTCGTGGCGAGCGAGCGTCGCGTCGCGGGCTCCGATCCCGCGAGGTTGACGTTCGCCTCCTGGACGCCCATCGTCCACACGTTCGAACCGAGGAAGGCGATCGCCGTCAGGAACGCGACCTCGCCGCGGCCGGTGGCGCCGAGCGCGCGGGCCATGACGATGACGTTGACCAACGACAGCGCAGCCACACCGATCTGCGCGCCGTAGCTTTGGATGGCCGGACCGAGCATCCCGCGCGGGCGATCGGCGGGCGGCGCCTGCGCGTCGCTCACGTCGACGCCCTGCGCCGCGGGAGGCGTGCTCGCCGGCGGGCCTGCGCCACGGGGGGGATCGGAGCGGTCGACGTCGTCCGGCAGGTTACCGCCAGGGGGATCATCGGACGGGTCGATGTCATCCGGTGGGTCTGCGTCCGGTGGCGGCCCAGGACCCGGCGCCATGATCTCCGCGAGCAGCGCGTCAGGATCCTCGAGGCCGAAACGCACACGAAGCTGCTCACGGATCGAGTCGCGAGTGACGCCGCCGACGGCGAGGTCGATCGCGAACGCGCGCGCACCGGCGAGCAATGCAGCGTCGCGCAGCGCCACACCTGGAGCCGCGAACGGGGCGTCGCCAGGCGCAGAAGGGGGTCCGGCGGCGGGTGTGTGGCCCGTGCTGCCGGCGAGCTTCTCGACCGCCTGCGACAGGCCGTCGAGATGGCGCTGCGCGCGCTCCACGCGCAAACCGACCTCGGCCGCGGCGTCGAGCAGCCGGGCCGGGCCCGTCGGGTCGCGCGGTGGCGGGCCCGACGGCGGGAGGCGCGCGTCGGCCATTACAGACAAATCTACCCGCGTCGCCGGATCGACTGCGCTCGATCAGATGACGTACTGGTCGGTGCGGAACCGACCGGTGTTGCGCTCGATCCAGTCGATCGTCCGCGTCAGGCCCTCACGAAGGTCGACCGTGGGCACCCAACCGGTGAGCTCCCGCGCGAGCCCCGGATCCGAGAGCAGCCGCTGCACCTCGCTCTTGGCGGGCCGCACGCGCGCCTGGTCGGTCTCCACGACGAGCTCCCGCCCCAGGACCTCCGCGACCATCTCGACGAGCTCACCGATCGAGATGTCGACGCCCGTGCCGAGCTGGAGCGTGCGCCCGACGGCCACCGGCGCCTGTGCGGCCGCGATGAACCCGGCGACCGTATCGGCCACGAACGTCAGGTCACGACGCGGATCCAGCGACCCGAGCCGCACCGGACCACCCGCGAGCGCCTGGCTGACGATCGTCGGGATGATCGCGCGGGCCGACTGGAACGGGCCGAAGGTGTTGAACGGGCGCAGGATCGTGACCGGCAGGTCGTACGAGCGGTGCCAGGAGTCCATCAGCTTGTCCGCGGCGAGCTTGCTGGCCGCGTAGGGGGACTGCGGCTCCAGCGGATGCTGCTCGGTGATCGGGATCGTCTGCGCCGAGCCGTAGACCTCGCTCGTCGACGTATGGACGACGCGCTCGGCCCCGGCGTGCAGAGCCGCCTGTGCGACGTTCAGCGTCCCGAGCACGTTGGTCTCGAAGAAGTCGCGCGGGTTTGCGTACGAGTAGGGGATCGCGATCTGCGCGCCGAGGTGGAACACGACCTCGACCCCGGCCGTCGCCTGCCCGACCGACTCCATGTCGCGCAGATCGCCCAGGACGACGTCAGCCTGGGCGGCGATCTCCGGCTCCAGCCAGTCGAGCGTGCCACGCTCGTTGCGCGAGTTGTATCGCGCAAGCGCACGCACCGAGGCGCCGTCGCGGACCAGCTGAGCGACGAGGTGCCCGCCGATGAAACCACCGGCGCCGGTGACGAGTACGGAGCGTCCGCTGAGCGACATCCGCGCGATCCTAACGCCAAGGCCCACTAGTCTCGGACGCCATGCCCGCCTGGCAGGTACCGCTCGCCGACGTGACCATCGGGGAAGAGGACATCGCAGCGGTTGCCGAGACCTACCGCTCGGGATGGCTGAGCATGGGGCCGCGGACCGAAGAGCTCGAGCAGGAGCTCGCGCGCTATGCGGGCGCGCGCCACGCCCTCGCCGTCTCCAACGGGACCGCCGCCCTTCACCTGATCTGCATGGCCGCCGACCTGGGCCCGGGCGACGAGGTGATCGTGCCCTCGATGACGTTCGTGGCGACGATCAACGCCATCGCCTACACGGGCGCCACACCCGTGTTCGCCGAGATCGCCTCACTGGCCGAGCCGTGGCTCTCGGCGGCGGCCGCGCAGGCCGCGATCACGCCGCGCACCAAAGCGATCATGACCGTCGCCTATGGCGGGCACCCCGGCCACACGCCGGCGCTGCGCGACCTCGCCGATCAGCGCGGGCTGGTGCTGCTGGAGGACGCCGCCCACGCGATCGGGGCGCGCGCGGGCAGGCGCCAGATCGGAACGTTCGGTGCGGCCGGCGCGTACAGCTTCTTCTCCAACAAGAACCTCGCGGTCGGCGAGGGCGGCGCCGTCACGACCGACGACGACGACATGGCGTCACGCATGCGGCTGCTGCGCTCGCACGGGATGACGACGCTGACGTGGGACCGCCACCGCGGTCACGCCGCGGGCTACGACGTCGTCGCACGCGGGTTCAACTACCGCATCGACGAGCCGCGGGCGACGCTGGCGCTGCGACGCCTGGGACGCCTCGACGAGGAGAACCGCCGTCGCCACGAGCTCGACGTGCGCTACCGCGAGCGGCTCGCGACCCTCGGCCCGATCACCCCCACGCAGGCGCCGCCCGGCGGCGAGGGCGACACGCCGGCCCATCACCTTTTCACGGTCGTCCTGGACGACGGCGTCGACCGCGACGCGGTTCGCGCGAAGCTCGCGGCGGCGGGCATCCAGACGAGCCTGCACTACCCGCCCGCCCACCATTTCTCGATCTACAGCGGGCAGGCGCCGGCGCTGCCCGTCACGGACGCCTACGGCTCACGCGCGATGACGCTGCCGATGTTCGCCGGCATGACCGACGCCCAGCAGGACCTCGTCCTCGAAGCGCTGCGCTCGGCCGTCGGCTGAGTGCTTCTACGCGGCTGCGTCCCGGGCGCCGGCGTCGGCCGGGACGTGCGGCGCACGCGCGACCGCCCGCGTCGTTCGCGTGACGCCGCGCAGGTCGACGACCGGCACCTTCGCCATCACCTTGCCGAAGTCGATCCCCGGGTGGGCAGTGACGATCACTGCGATCGCGGAGCCCTTCAGCGCCGCATCCAGCGAGAGGCCCTTGAGGTCGAACGCGCGCAGCTCCTCGACGTACTCGTCGTGGTAGACGACCTCGGCACCGAGTGCCCGCAGGCGGCTGATGATCTTCAGCGCCGGTGACTCGCGCACGTCGCCGACGCCGGGCTTGTAGCTGACGCCGAGGATCGCCACGCGCGACCCCTTGACCGGGAGGGAGAGGTCGTTGAGCGCCTCCTCGACCCTGCTCGCGCAGTGGTAGGGCATCTGCTGGTTGACCTTGCCGGCGAGCTCGATGAACTCGGTCGTGAGGTCGTACTCACGCGCCTTCCAGCTCAGGTAGAAGGGGTCTACGGGCAGGCAGTGACCGCCCATTCCCGGTCCCGGATCGAATCGCATGAAGCCGAACGGCTTCGTCGCAGCGGCGTCGACGACCTCGTAGATGTCGATCCCCATGCGCTCCGCGAGCACGGCCAGCTCGTTGACGAGCGCGATGTTGACAGAGCGAAAGACGTTCTCCAGCAGCTTGGCCATCTCCGCGACGTCGGGGCTCGTGACGCGCACCACCGAGTCGCAGACGCGCGCGTACAGCGCCTCGGCGGCGTCGCCGCAGGCATCCGTGTAGCCGCCGATGATCTTCGGCGTGGTGCGCAGCGTGTAGTCGGTGCGGCCCGGGTCGACGCGCTCCGGCGAGAAGGCCAGGTTGAAGTCCTCGCCCGCCTTCAGGCCCGACTCCTCGAGCGCCGGCAGCAGCCGTTCGCGCGTGGTGCCCGGATACGTAGTGGACTCGAGGACCACGAGCTGGCCAGGCTGGATCAGGCCTCCGAGCGCGTTCGCCGCGGACATCAGCGGCCCGAGGTCCGGCTCGCGGTTCACTGTGAGCGGCGTCGGCACGCAGACGATGATCGCGTCGGCCAGCGCCAGGCCGGCCACGCGCGTGGTGACCTGCAGGCGCTCGCTGATCGCCTGGATCGCCTCCGATGGGACGTCCTCGATGTACGACTCGCCGGCACGCAGGCTCGCGATGCGCGACGCGCTGATATCGACGCCGATGACGTTGTCCCCGGCCTGCGCGAACTCCACCGCCAGCGGCAGTCCGACATAGCCCAGCCCGACGATCCCCACGGTCCTGCTCTGAGTCATGCTGCTCCCTCTCGTCGGCGCCGCGCCTGCTGCGCGGTGCCCATCTGCTCCCGTCGGAACGGTACCCGGGTCGGCTCGCAAAGTCCCGGGCGGGCGCCCCGAACATCCGGCCAGCCGCGAGAACCGGCAATCAACAAGTCTGCTCCGCCTGGCGGCGGATCTCGGCGACCAGAACCGACGGATCGGCGCTCTTGGTCACCACCGTGACGCCGAGCCTCTCGAGCCCCGCGCGCGGCCAGCCCGAGAACACGACCACGCGCGGCGCCGGCCGCTGCGCCGCGATCCGTTCGATGACCACGTCCGCGCCCTCTCCGGGGATCCCCACGTCGAGCACGACGACATCGGGCTTCACGCGCCGCACGACGTCGATCGCGCCGTCGCTGTCGGCAGCCTCTGCGACGACCTCGATCCCCTCGCGCTCGAGGCAGGAGCGGACGACGTCCCGAAGCTCGGCGCTGTCATCGACGAGCACCACGCGCACAGCGGCCGGCTTCATGCGCCGGCCGCCGGCAGATCGAACGCCGCGATGGCGCTGCCGGCGTCCCCGCGCATCTCGATGCCGCCGCCGTGCGACGCGACTATGTTGGCGACCGCCGGGCCGCTGACACCCGCTCCGAGCAGCGGACCGGTGCCGGTCGGCCGCTCGAATGGGAGCAGGCTCCTGCTCGCGGCGATCACGGCGACGGGCTCTGTGCGTTCCTCGAGCTCGACGTCGATGCGGTCGTTCGCTCCCGGGGCGGCGCGCAGCGTGAACTCGGCGCTCGACCGCGACGCGGCGAGCGACATTCGCATGAGGTGCCCCAGCAGCGCGCGCAGGAGCGCGGGATCACCGCGGACCGCCGGCAGATCGCCCGCGGCGAGGACGCAGACGCGCCTGCCGGGCTCGCTGAGGCCGGCCGCCACGTCGTGCGCCAACGCCGCGAGGTCGACCGTGACCGGAGCCCGCGCGGTGGCGGACAGGTCGCGCAGGTCGTCGAGCATCTGGTCGAGTCGGGCGCGCGCGGCGGCCAGCGGCGGCGTCTCCACCGCACCGCCGAGCAGGACTGCGACCTCCGCGAGCTGGTGCGCAAGGAAGGCCGCGTAGGACTGGAGCGCTCGGTCCAGCTCGTCCCCCGCGCCGGCTCCAGGCGCCGGGAGGGAGCCGCCCGTCAAGGGGTCGACCGCGCGACGGGCTCCTCGGCGACCATGCCTGCGCGCAGTCGCTTCGTCGCCTCGACCGCCTCCTGGCGTGAGCGGACGCCCAGCTTGCGGAGCACGCTCTTGACGTGTGAGCGCACCGTCTCGACGGAGACCACGAGCTCGTCGGCGATCTCGTCCGTGGAGCGGCCCTTGCACATGTGGTCGAGCACCTCCCACTCGCGAGAGCTCAGCGGGCTGCGCACCGGGCGCAGCCCCGCACCGTCCTCGCGGATCCGGCGGAAGCCCTCGACGAGCTTCATCGTAAGCCGGCGCGAGATGATCGGCTCGCCGTCGTGGGCGGCGTGGAGCGCCCGCGGCAGAGCCTCGAGGCCGACCGTCTTCGACATGAACCCGACGGCGCCGGCGCGCAGGCTCATGATGCCGAGATCGTCGTCGTCGGTGGAGCTGAGGACGACGATCCGGCAGTCCGGGTGCTCCTCGAGGATGCGCCGCGTAGCGACGAGCCCGTCAGTTCCCGGCATCACGAGGTCCATCACGACGACGTCGGGCCGGTAGTACAGCGCCAATTCGGCACCCTCGCGCCCGTCGCTGGCCTCGGCTATCACGGTGATGCCGGCCTCCTGCAGAGTGTCGCGCACCACACGCCGCGCGAGCGCGTCGTCGTCCACGACGATCACTCGCAGCCGCGCGTCAGCGTCGGCGCCTTCGTCTGTCGTTCCCTCGACGTTCACGGCATCCCCCCGGATCCGGCCGCTCCTCGCGGCCGTGTGGGTGAAGAAAGATACCCGCCGGGCGTCATTAATTCCAGCCCTCGCGACCGCGGGCAGCAGCGCGCGGTCGCCAGAGGCGCGCCGACCGCAGTAGCGGTGGGCGGCCCCCTGGGGGGACGATCGGGAACCACCCACCATTCGGCGGGGCTGCCTCCGAGGCAGGCCTCGTCGCAGAGGTACAGATACTCCGGGCCCGCCGGCAGCGCCGGTGACGAAGCCCGCCGCGTCAGGTGAAACTCCAATCGGCGCTGGGGTAGATATCTCACCTAGGCGGGTGACCACGGACCCGCTTCACTGTCGGCGAGGTTTGGTTTCTGGGGCGCCGGTGCGTTCCATTCACAGTCCGGGGGGACAGCCGTGCCAGCGATAGGGACATCTGCCCGTCCGCGCAGCGGAGGGGTCATCGGTCGGGCCGCGCCTCAAAGGGCCGGGCGTGCCGACCCAGGGGCGACCGACAGCGGCTCCGGGGACGGCACCCTGGCCGATCGCACGACGCGGATCGCGCACGACCTGCACACGCCGGTCGCGATCATCCTCGGGCTCTGCTCGCGGATCGAGGCGGGCAACCTGGACGCGCAGCAGACCAGTGACCTCGAGCGCATCCGCGCCCAGGCCGGTGCGATCAGCGCCGCCGCCGCGACGCTCCTCATCCCGTCCGAGGACAGCAGCCCGCCGCCGCTGCTGCTCGACGCCGTCCACGTCGCGCGCGAAGTGGCGAGCGATGTCGCGGTGCTGGCACGAGAGCGCGGCGCCCGGGTGATCGTCGACGCGGGTCACGCGGCTTACGTGCGCGACGACCACGGCCAACTGCGGTCAGCGATCACGAACCTCGTGACCAACGCCCTGCGCCAAGTCGACGAGGGCGGCTGCGTGCGCTGCTCGGTGAGGTGCCGCGCGAGCGCCGTCACGATCGAGGTCGCCGACAGCGGGCGCGGCGTCCCAGTCGATGAGCGCGCCGCCGTGCTGCGACCGTTCACGCAGGGCAGCGGCGTGAGCGGCCGCGCCGGACTCGGGCTCAGCATCGTCAGTGACTCCGCCGGCCGGCTTGGCGGCACGATCCGCATCAGTGACGCGCACGAGGGCGGCGCGGCGTTCACGCTTACGGTTCCGCAGGCGCACCACCCTGGTCCGCATCAGCGGCGGCGGCGCTCCGGGCAGCGCGTCTGACGGGTCGTCTCGGGACCCATCGCGCCCTCGCAAACACGTGGGGTACGTCCGGCGGGCGCGCGATCCTTGCGGCCGCCGCAGTCGGCGTTCCCACCAGAGCCCACGTCCCGAGAGCCGCCGATGCCCCGTCCGAAGACGCACTTCTTCACCCACGAAGGGCACCGCCTGGCGTACACGGAGCACGGCTCCGGCGGGCGCGTGGTGGTGCTGCTGCACGGTCTGCTTCTGTCCAAGCGGATGCACGCGACGCTGGCGAGCGATCTCTCCAGCCGCGGCTACCGTGCCGTGTCGCTCGACCTGCTCGGACATGGCGAGTCCGACAAGCCGAGCGACATGACACAGCATTCGATGCAGATCTACGCCACGCAGGCGCTGGCGCTGCTCGACCACCTGGACATCGAGCAAGCCGCCTTCTTCGGGACGTCGCTGGGGGCGAACACGACGCTCGAGCTGGCCGTCGTCGCGCCCGAGCGGGTGCGCGGGATGGTCATCGAGATGCCCGTGCTCGACAACGCGATCATCGCTGCCGGCGTCGCCTTTCTGCCGCTGATGCTGGCAATGCGCTTCGCGGGACCGGCGATGCGCGCGACCTCGGCCCTCGCCCGGCGCGTTCCGACGGCCGGGCTGGGCGTCATCGACACGGTCGTCGGCTGGGCGCGCTACGAGCCGGCGCCGTCGCTGGCCGTCCTCCAGGGACTCTTCTTCGGGCGAATCGCCCCGCCGAGCAGCCTGCGCCGCAGCCTGACCCCTCCGGCGCTGATCATCGGCCACCCCAACGACCCGGTGCACCCCTTCACCGACGCGGGACATCTGGCGGACGAGCTGCCGAACGCGCGCCTGCTGGAAGCCGATTCGATCCTCGAGCTCCGGATCAGGCCGGCGCGGCTCACCGCGGAGATCGCCGAGTTCATGGACGAGTGCTGGACTGCGCCGCGCTCAGCGCGGCGACGCGGCGGTGCGAAGCGCAGCCCGGCCGCGCGCAACAGTGCCGCCGCCTGACCCGCTCAGGGCTCGGAGGGCGGCTCGCGCCAGGCTGGTCCGTCGGACCGGTAGAGCCCCTCGCCCCCGAACACCATCCGCAGCGTGCGCCACAGGATCGCAGCGTCCAGCGTCGCAGTGCGGTTCTCGATGTACCAGAGGTCGAGCTCGATGCGCCGGTCCCACGGCAGCTCCGTGCGGCCGTTGACCTGAGCCCAGCCGGTCATCCCCGGCCTCACCGCGAGCCGCTCGCTCTGGCGCGGGGAATACCGCGCCACCTGCTCGGGCACGGTCGGCCGCGGTCCGATGATCGCCATCTCCCCGCGCAGCACGTTGACCAGGTTCGGCAGCTCGTCGAACGACGTGCGGCGCAGCAGGCGCCCGACGCGCGTGATCCGGCCGTCGTTCGCGCTGATCGCCAGCCCGGCGCCCATGCCCTCGGCGCCGCTGACCATCGTGCGCAGCTTGAGCACGTCGAACTCACGGCCCCCGCGGCCGACGCGTCGCTGGCGATAGATCGGGCTCCCGGCCGACTCGGCGCGAACCGCCACCAGCGCGACGAGCAGCAGCGGCGATGCCAGCAGCAGCGCCGACCCCGCGACGATCACGTCGAAGGCCCGCCTCAACGCGTGCCCTCGGGCGGCGCCCAGCCCGCCGGCGTGCCGTGGCGCAGGTGGTCCCAGAGCCCGCCCGCGACCGCGGCCGTCGTGAGCACGTAGTAGCGGGCGATCAGCAACGGGCGGGCCGGAAGCACGCCACCGAGCAGCGCGGCGCCGATCAGCGCGAGCTGCGCCGTCAGCGCCGCGACGTAGAGCGGACCCTCGCCGGCGAGCGCGACCGCGGCCGCCAGCGCCACCAGGTGCAGCAGCGGGGAGGCGTAGCGCAGCAGGCGATGGGAGACGATCATCAGCGCATAGATCGGTGGGTAGCCGCGCGGTGAGAGCATCCCGCCGCGCAGGACGATCGGCCACGTGTGGCTCATCATCCGCCGCTTGCGGGCGAACTCGCCTTCGATCGACGGGACCATCTTCTCGGTTGCGCGCGCCGACGGCTCGTAGACCGCACGGCGCCCGCGCTTGACGAAGTTGAACGGGAACGAGAGGTCGTGGCCCATCACCGGGTCGACGACGATGTAGTCCTCGCGGCGCACCGCGTAGATCGCGCCGTTGCCGGCGGTGACCGATGCCAGCCGCGACTCGATCGAGCGCAGCCACATCTCGTAGCGCCAGTAGAGCCCCTCCTGGTTGCTGCCCTCGCCGGGGTTGACGAAGCGGACCTGCCCGCACACGTAGCCGACATCCTCGTCCCGGAAACGCGCGACGAGCGCGCGCAGTGCCCCGGGTTCCCACGCGGAGTTCGCGTCGGAGAACGCGATCAGCCCGCTGCGGCGGTCGGCCGCTGCCACCGCGCTGTCCTGCGCCACGACCTTTCCGCCCCAGGGCAGCTCGAGCACGACGTCGGCGCCCGCTTCGCGCGCCCGCTGCGGGGTGTCGTCGGGCGAGCCGTCACAGGCGACGATCAGCTCGAGCTTGTCGGCCGGCCAGTCGAGCGCGCGGGCGTTGGCGACCTTCTCGGCGATCACGGCGCCCTCGCGATGCGCCGCGATCACCAGCGTGACGTACGGCTCGCCCCGAGCGGGGTCGTCCTGCGGCACCGGCGACGGGCGGCGCCCGCGCAGCCGCGCCAGGGCGGCAAGCAGCAGCGGGTAACCGACCTGCGTGTAGACGAGCAGGACGGCGGAGCCCCAGAGCAGGGCTTTCGCGACGCTCATCCCGCTGAAGGCTCCTGCCGTGCCACCGCCAGAACATAGGACGGGAAGGCGCGCCGCGCGGCGTGAGGGCGGGCCGTCATCGGCGTCCCGCGGCCGCGAGGCGCTCGTAGAGCTCCAGATGGGCGCTCGCGATGGCGTCCCAGCCGTACCGCTCGCGCGCGATGGCGCCCGCCCGATCAGCAAGCGTCGCACGCGCAGCCGGGTCGCTCAGCAGCCGCCTGAGCTCGGCTCGCAGCGCGGCCGCGTCACCCGCCGTGACCAGCGCCGCAGCGCCCTGCGCGGCGATCTCCGGGAAGCCGCCGACATCGCTCAGCAGCAGCGGCCTCCCGAAGGCCAGCGCCGTGAACAGGACTCCGGATTGGTCGATCTCGCGGTAGGGCAGCAGGACCAGGTCCGCGCGGCGGAAGAACGCCGGCAGCTCGCGATCGTCGATGAAACGCTCGACGAACCGCACGCCTCGGGGAGCGGCCGCACGCAGCGACGCCGTGTCCATCAGCGGCATCCCGACGACCCAGAGCTCCGCGTCCTCGATCCCCCGCCAGGCCTCGACGGCGACGTCGATCCCCTTGTAGGGCCGCATCAGCCCGAACAGCAGGACCACCGGCTTGTCGACCGCGGCGAGCTCAGCGGGCAGCGGCCCCGGACCGGGCGCGTCGGCCAGGTGCGTGAACGCCCCGTGCGCGATGACGTGGACCTTCGCCGGGTCGATGCCGAGCTCACCCGTGAGCCGCTCACGACCGTGCTCGGTATGGACGACCACGGCGTCGACGCGCTCATAGAGCCGTAGCTGCGCCTTTCGCTGGCCTGGGCGGGGCTCACGCGGCAGCACGTCGTGCGCGGTCAGCACGAGCGGAACGCCCGAGGGCAGCAGGCGGGCGTCGAGCTGCTGGACACTCAGCCACTGGAAGTGGACGACATCCGCCGCACGCGCGCGGCGCCGGTAGGCGAGCATGTCCGGGACGTGCTGGGCGAGGCGAGACGGGCGGCGCAGACGTCCTGCGGGGCGCCAGCGATAGAAGGCCTCGTCGACGGCGTAGCCGCCGTCGCGCGCGGTCGCACCGTGCGGGAATCCGGTCGTCACGAGCGTCACGTCGGCCCCGGCGACGACGAGCGACGAGCAGAGCGCGTGGTCGTAGGGCGGTGTGTAAGCCGGGGGGTCGACGACGTGAACGCGCACCGGTAAGCACAATAGGACGCCGTGGCCGACGTCGAGGTGACCTTCTGCGTGGTGAACACGCAGCAGCGCGAGCTGCTGGTGCGAGGCCTCGACGCGATCGCCCGTGAACAGGGTCAGCTGCCGTTCGCCACCGAGGTCATGGTGCTGGACAACGCCTCGACCGACGGCTCGGCCGGAGCGGCGCGCAACCACGCGGCTGTCGACGAGGTGATCGCGCTCGAGCAGCGGCGCGGCAAGGCCGACAACGACACCGAGCTCCTGCGACGAGCCCGCGGGCGCTACGCGCTGCTGCTCAACGAAGACTCCGAGCTGCTCCCGGGGGCGACCGTCGCCCTGCGCGACGCGCTGAAGGCGAGCCCGCGGTCCGGCGCGGCGGGGGCCAGGCTGCTGCGCCCGGGCGGGCGCCTGCAACCGAGTGCGTGGCGTTTCCCGGGCCCCGCCTCCGCGCTCGCCTCAGCCCTGTTCGTGCACCGTTGGACGACCGTGCAGAGCCGCGGCGAGGTCACGCGGGTCGTCGACTGGGCGCAGAGCGCGGCGCTCCTCGTGCGCAGCGACGCGGCCCGCGAGATCGAGTGGATGGACACGCAGTTCTTCGTGTACTCGGACGAGGTCGACTTCTGCAAGCGCCTGGCCGGCGCGGGATGGACCACGCTGTACGTCCCCGCGGCGTCCGCGATCCATCACGAGCAGCTCTCGACCGGGGCCGTCCCAGAACGGCGCATCGTCGAGCTGTCGCGCAACCGCGACCGCTACATGCGCAAGCACCACACGGCGCTCTCTGCGGCGCTCGTGCGCTGGCTCACCGCGTGGACCTACGCGGCGCGAGCCGCCGCGGCGACGGTCCTTCCCGGACACGACGCCCGGCGCTACTGGCGCCACGTCACCGCGACGCTCCATCCCGAGCGTGGCGAGGGGCTGCGGGAGGCTGCGCAGGAATACAACCGCGGCGGTAGGCGCTTGTAGTGCGGGAGCGATCCGTGGCGCCTGACGCCACCCGCGCCGTCGCACCGTGCATACGCACTACCGCGACGGCGCGTGCGGCCCCAGGCATCCACGGCTCATCTCCCGGGTGCTCTGCGAAAGGCTCGCGCTGACTCCACGAGTCCGGTGATCTCCGCGCGTCGCACTATGCGCGCCGCTATGAAGGCTGGGCCGATGATGAGCCAGACGGCTAGGCGGGTGATGAAGCCGTCGACTCCTTCCGTGGGCAGGAGGAGGTTTCCGGCGATCGCGAGACCTCCGGCGACGACGATGATGCCGGCGATCCTGGCCCATTCGAAGGGGACGGCGAACAGACGGCGGGTGAGCATGTGGAGCGCGCCCAGCATCGCGACGTAGGAGGCGCACAGGGCGATTGCAGCTCCCTCGATCCCGAGTGGCGGCACCAGCGTCAGCAGCAGCACGACGTTCACCACCAGCCCCGCCAGCGCGGCGGGCAGCGTGCGGACCGTCACCTTGACGCGCCCGGCGACAGTCACCAGCACGAGGTAGAGGCCGTACAGCGCCCACCCCAGCGCGAGCCATGGCAGCGCGGCGTGAGCCGGGAAGAAGTCCGGGGCCGCAAGCAGCCGGACGACCCAGCGGCCGAGCAGCTCGAAGCCCGCGACGGCCAGCGCCGTCACGACGAGATACGCGCTGGTGACGCGCGCGTAGACGCGGGCGGCCTCGTCGTCGTCTGCGAGCGAGTAGGCCAGCGGTGGCCACGCGAGCTGGAACCCCCGTACGACGATGATCACCGCCGTCGCGAGCTTCACGGCGACCGAATACAGGCCCGCGGCGGACGGGCTCTCGACGCGCAGCAGGTAGGCGCGGTCGATCACGTTGAGCAGGAAGACCGCGGCGTCGGCGGGGATCGTCGGCGCGCCGTAGCGCAGCAGCGGTGCGAGCGGTGCGAGCCCGGCGGGCAGCCCGATGTGCTCGCGAACGGCGGTCAGCCACAGCCCGGCGAGGACGATCCCCGAAGCCGCGTAGTTGCCGAGCACGTAGCCGCGCGCGCCCTGGTCGAAGACCACGACGAGCAGGACCGTGAGACTCACCGTCAGCACCACGTTGCATACGGATGCCCTGAGGTAGGCACGGCGCCGTTCCTGCACGCGCAGCAGCGCGTAGGCGATCTCGAGGTTCGTGAACGTCCAGATGCCGATCACGCCGAACGCCATCAGAGTCGCGTCGCGGGTTCCCAGGATCAGCTCCGCCAGCGGCCCGGCGAGCGCGATCCCCGCGATCAGCGCGACCGTCGTCGCCAGCAGCACGAAGGTCGTCGTCGTGCGCGCCAGTCGCGCGCGGCGCTCACCCTCCGGCTCGTCGAACCAGTGGCGCACGAAGGCCTCGCCCATGCCCGCCCGCAGCAGGATGCTCGCGAGGATCACCAGCGTCAGCAGGGTCTCCGCGTAACCGAACTCGGCCTGCGTCAGGTGGCGCGTGTAAAGCGGCAGCGTGAAGAGCGCGAGGAAGCCGGCGAGCAGGCTCGCCGCCTGGTACGCCAGGCCCGACGTCGCCAGCCGCCTGAGGTAGCCCTCCATCGGGGCGCCACCGTACCGGGACGCGGGGGCGGCACCGGCGCCACGGCCGCAGATAGGGTGCTCGCCCGTGCGCCCGCGCCTCGACGACCGCCCGCCGATCTGCGTGCTGCTGCTCCCGCGGGAGCTCGGCTCGTTCGTGCAGCGCGAGCAGGCGGAGGATCTACTGCGGGCCCCGGGTGTGGTCGCGGTCGACCCGCCGCGCGTGCGCTACGGGGTGTTCGGGCGCCTGCCCGAGACGCTTGCCGGCATCCTGGCGGCAAGCCAGGCGCGGCGCCTCGTGCGCGCGCTGCGGCGCCGTGCCGGAGAGCCACGCGCAGTCGTGATCTTCCACCCGTTGCAGTACCCGTTGGCGCGCGCCATACTCGGCCTGAGCCCTGACGCCGAGCTCTGGTACGGGCGCTGGGACCGATACGAGCGCGCGTACGACGCGGCGCCGGCGATGCGCCACCGGCTCGACGAGCTGCATGCGCTCGCCGCCGAGCGCTCAGCGCTCACTTTCGTCGTCTCCGATGAGCTCGTGCGCCTGGAACGGCAGGCAGGCCGCGACGCGGTGCTCGTCACGAACCCGGCCGACTCGTTCCCGGCGCCCGACCCGGGGGGGACCGTCGTCGCGGTGTCACTGGGCCACCTCGGCCACCGCAACGACTGGGGGCTGCTGCGCGCGGTCGCCGACGAGCTCGGCGACCGGCTCGTCCTGCTGCTGATCGGCGAGTGGCACGACGCCGAATGCGGCGACGACCCCAACTACCGCGCCTGCCGCGAGCACCCGAGCCTCGTCTGGCTGGGCCGGCGCAGCGACGACGAGGCCGCGCGCCTGATCCTCACCGCCGACGTCGGGATCGTGCCTTTCAAGAAGGAGCCGTTCAACGACGCCGGCCTGCCCAACAGGATCCTCAAGTACGCGCGGCTGGGACGCCGCACGGTGAGCCTCGACCTGGCAGGCGTTCACACCTGGGAGCGGGCGGTGACGGTCGTCGCCGACCCGCCGCAGTTCGCGCGGGCCCTGCTCGACCACGCGGGCGCGCGGGCGCGCCCCGACGACGATCTGCGCGAGTGGGCGCTGCGCCAGAGCGCCGATGCCCAGAACGAGCCGCTCTGGGAGCGGCTCGAACAACTGGGAATCGCGCGCAGAGCCTGACGCGCCTCAGCAGGCGACGTAGACCGTGATCCGGCCGTGCCGGCCGGCGCGCTCGAAGCCGGCGTCTGGGGCGTTCGTCCGCGGGCTCGCGCCGTCGGCGAAACCGAAGCGGCGCAGAGTCTTGCGGTCGGCGTAGAAGACGGCGACACCCCGCTCTCGGCGCTTGGCAGAGCGCGCGCCGACCTCGTCCCTCGACGCGTCGAGGATCCAGCGCGCGTCGGGCACGAGCCGGTAGTTGGGGAACGTCACCGGGCCGCAGCGGCGGCCCGCGGCGACGGCGCCGCTGTCAAGCGCCGCCCCGAGGTCGTCATGGACCGCGCGGACATAGCGCAGCTCGGTCGTGAAGCGATCGACCACAGACAGCCGCGTGGCCACGAATCCCGAACCGATCAACGCCAGCACGCCGACCGTGAGCGCCCACCGGCGGCGCACCGGAGCCCACGCCGGCAGCTCGGCCCAGCCGGCCAGCGCGTAGCCCGCCGGCAGCGTGAGCGTCACGGCCGGGACCGTCAGGTAGCGCGGCAGGACCGAGAGGCCGGCGACGCCCGTCGCGATGAACGTGAGCAGACCCACGCCGAGCAGCGCCGCCGGGACGTGGAGCGATCGGCCGGCGCGCCGTCGCCATGCGATCACGACTCCACCGAGCGCAGCGAGCAGCACCGGCGGGCGCAGCGTGTCCGCCAGGTAGCTGACGAGCGCACCCGGGATCGCCCCCAGGCCCCGCTCGCGCCCGAGCTCGCCGGCGAGATCGCTCGTCGCGTGCAGCGAGTGCAGAGGGTCGCCCGTGACCGACGCGTCGACCAGCGACCACATCACGGGGCCGGCGAGCGCAAGCGCGAGCAGCCCCGGCTTCCAGCCCGGCCTTCGCGCGCACCACATCCAGTACAGGCCCGCGAGCACCCAGGCCTCGGGCCGCAGCAGGCCGGCAAGCGCGAGCAGAACCATCACGCGCGCGCCGCGCCGGGGGTGCTGCGCTTCGAGTGCGGCTGCCCAGAACACGAGCGCCAGGAACGGGATGTCGACGTACGCGCGCGCCGCGTAGAGCAGCAGAGCGAAGCTCGACCCGGTCAGCGCAGCAGACACCACACCCGGCCAGACGCCGAACACCGCGCGGCCCGTGCGGAAGACCGCCCAGACCAGCGCCACCAGCGACAGCGCCGTCAGCAGCACCAGCGCACGGTCGGCGCCGGCGCCGGTCAGCGCACCGAGCAGCGCGGCGATCACCAGGTAGAGCGGATGCTGGGTCGGCGCCTTGTAGGCCTCGAAGGACGGCGACTGGCCGTCGAGCAGTTCGCGCCCCCAGGCCAGGTGGTAGTAGGCGTCATAGTTCGGATAGGTGGGCACGAGCGCCCAGACGACGACCGCCGCCAGCGCCAGAGCGGCGACGGCTGCGAGCTCGTGCCGCCTGCTCACGGGACGCGCCCGGCTTCGCGCGTACCGGACGCCGCCGCCGCGGCAAGCGCGGTGCCGACCCCGAGCAACGCCCACGTCAGGGGGTCCTCGAGGAACGCGGCGTACATCAGGGTGTGCACGACGATCGCAGCGAACGCCGCCGCGACACCGGCGCGGGCCGGGTCGGCGCGCGCGCCGCTGAGCAGCCGGCGGAAGGCCAGCCAGAGCAGCACCAGATAGGCCGCGAGCCCGATCAGTCCCTGCTCGGCCGCGACCGTCACCGGGATCGTGTGCGAAGCCGACGTCGCACGCTCGGCGGACACGTCCCGCGCGCGCCGGTACTCGCGGGCAAACGCGCCGGAGCCCCAACCGGCGAACGGGCGGTCGCCGGCCAGTTGGAGGCCACCGTCGAGCAGCTCATAGCGCCCGCTCGTGGCGTCGTTGCGCGAATCCGAGCTCGACCAGTCCGCGCTCAGCGCGAAGGCTGCCGCTGCGATGACCAGCGCGCCGGCGGCGAGCAGCGCGGCGCGGCGCGGGTTCCAGCGCAGGCCTCCGAGGACGGCGAGCCCGGCGAGCAGCGCGGCGAAGCTCGACTGCGACAGCGTCAGGACGAGCCCCCCGAAGATCACTGCGACCAGCAGCGCCGCCAGCGCAACGCCGCGGGGGCGCCGGCGCCAGAGCATCCATGCCACGAGCAGCACCAGCACGATCGCCAGGAACCGTCCGAAGATGTTGGGGTCGAAGAACAGCGAGTTGACGCGGAAGTAGTCCTCGACCTGGTTGGAGGCGATGACCTTGGGGTTCAGCAGCAGATGCCGCGTCGCGTACTCGACGTAGCCGACGACCGCCAGCGCCGCGGCCAGGCCCGCGAGCACGCCCAGGCTCGACGCGGCGATCCGCGGCGTCCAGACGAGACGCGCGAGCAGCGCGAAGAGCGCGGCGAACGGGACGAAGAAGAAGACGACGTTCTCAAGCGCGCGGTCGGAGTCCGACGTCCAGGCGGCGCCCACTGCATAGAGCACCAGCACGGTCGCAAGCGCCCACTCGAGCCCTCCCGCGCGAGGGCCCGCCGGCGCCTCGGCAGCGAGAGGGTCGCCGCGCCGCGCCAGCCGCGGCACCCCCCACGCGAGCGCTCCCGCCGCGATGACGAGGTAGAGCGGCAGCAGCAGGCTCGCGGTCGAGCCGCCGATCGAAAGCGGGATGCGGAAGGGGATCGTCGCGACTGCTGCGAGCGGAAGGGCCGACGGGACGCGCGCGAACAGCAGCGCGAGCGCGCCGAGCACAACCAGCCCGAGCGCGGCTCCGACCGCGGCCAGCGCCGGACGGTCTGCCAGCGACTCGACCTGGTCGGCGTCGGCGATGTGCGCGCCCAGCACGAGCGCGGCGCCCAGCAGCCCGCCGAGCAGCAACAGCGCGCGGTCGCGGTCCGCGCGCGCCACGAGAGCCGCGGCGACGAGCGACGAGCAGGCGATCAGCGGGACAACAGTTCCCACGTGCGCTCCATCAGGGCCTGGATCTCAGCGTCGCCGGCCAGCCGCCCCGGCAGCTCGGGCAGGCCGAAGCGGATCAGCGTGCCCTTGCCTACGCGCAACGCGACCATCACGGTGCGCCCGTCGGGTGTGACCGCGGAGGCCAGCAGCCTCGCCCGCCCGGTCGAGGCCGTCTCCTCGGCGACGGTGAAGCCGACGAACGCGCCGTCGGTCCCGCGGAAGAGGTCGATCTGGTCGCCGAACGCGGTGATGTCGTACGCACCTCGACGCGGCGGGGACACCTTCGAGCCCCACAGGTCCGCGCTCGCGGGTGGCGTCGGATCGACGAGGCGCAGCCGCTTCGTGATGCGCGCCTGGCGCTGGAACGACCCGACTCCGAGCGCGGCGAGCGTGCCGCCGCGCGTGACGAAGCGTCGTAGTCGCCGCTGCACGTCACGCGGCAGCCATCCCGCGTCGCCCGCCACGAGCACTCCCGAGTGTCCGTCGAGACGCGGCCCGCGACCCAACGCGAGCGCGACGTCGGTCGTCACGTCGTAGCGGTGGCGATTGCGATCGAGGTGGATCAGGACCGGCGCCTCACGCGCGGCGAAGGTCGCCGGCAGCGGACGCGCGAGCACGCGCGCGAGCTTGACGCCCTGGCCGGCGGCGAGCGTGTTCGGCAACCCGTCGCCGTCATCGTCGACGGGGTTGCGGCCCTGCCAGGTCATCAGCGGCAGGACGACCAGCACACGGTGACGTCGCGCGTCGTCGACCGCAAACGGGACGGCGGCGCTGCGCGCCCCACGACGCACATCGAACAGGTAGACGCCGCTGTCACCCCCGGGTGGCTTCAGCGCGACCCGCGCACGCGCCGCGCGACCGCGGCGGATCGTCGCGCCGCCGACGCGGCGCACCGACCAGTCGTACTCCCGCCCACGGGCGTCGGTGAGCAGACCGATCCGTCCCCCGCCGATGCGCGCCGGCAACAACGGTGGCTGAGCAGCGAGACGGCGGACGGTGATCCCGCCGCGCCCGGGCAGCCGCCGGCCGTAGACCGCCTGCGGCAGGCCGCGCCGGTCGAGCGGAACGGACGTCCCGATGTTGCCCGCCGCGTCGCGTACTTCGGCGACCGCCACGTAGCTGCCGGGCGGTACGGGGTGGCCGCGATCGTCGTTGCCGTTCCAGGTCACGACGTCCGCGCCGCGGGGAATCGCGCGCTCCGCCGCCGGCAGCGCCGGGGTGACATCCGTGCGGAACACGAGCAGGCGCGCGCGCCCGTTGCGCGCCGGCGCGTTCAGGTGGACCACCGCGGGCCTGCCCGCGGCGTTCGGCAGCAGCTCGGGGCCGGGCGTCTTCAACGGGCCGACTGCGACGACCATCGGCGACGGCGGCGTGCGGTCGACTTCGAAGGCGTCCGGAACGACGACGCTGCGGCCCTGCTCGCGCAGCGCGATGCGCACGCGATAGACGCCGTCGGGCGCCGCGTGTCCCCCCGCGTCGGAGCCGTCCCACTCGGGGGTCGGCTGGAGATACCGGTACGCGGCGAGGCGGCCGCCCGAGACGATCTCGCGCACCACGTCGCCGTCGCCATCGACGATCGCCACGTCGACGGTGTCCGCCTCCTTGAGGCGGAAGCGGACCTTCTGCACGTCGTTGCGCGAGTCGGCATTCGGTGAGACGACCGGCCAGCGCAGCTGAAAATCCTGGATCACCGACGGCTGCGACTTGAGCTCCTGCGCCACGAAGAACGCCCCGAGCGAGGCGACGACGAGCAACGCGAACACGACCTGCGCGAGGCGCGTCACAGCGCGACGATGCTCCCGTTCTCGGGCCGCTCGTCAGTCAGCGATCCTGGGCTGAGCGCCGCAAGCGCCAGCCGGATGGTGTTCCCGTGGCAGACGACCAGGACGGGGTGCTGGTCGTGGCGCCCGCGCCAGTCCGCGATCGCGGTGAGCACGCGCGCCTGCTGATCGGCGAGACGCTCGCCGCCGGGGAACCCCCACTCCATGTCGAGCGCTGCAAAGCGCGCGAAGCCTTCGGGATCCTCGGCAATGACTTCGGTGAACGTCCGGTCCGTCCAGTCGCCGGCGTCTGTCTCGGCGAAACGCTCGTCGATGACCGGCTCGAGCCCAAGGCGCGCGCCGACGATCGCTGCGGTCTCCCTGGCTCGCTCGATCTGGCTGCAAGCGAGCGTCACGGGAGCGACACTGGAGGCGAGCTCCGCGAGCTCACGCGACTGCTCGCGGCCGGTCGCGTCGAGCGGGACCGGCAGCCAGCCCTGGAAGCGCCCCGCGGCGTTGTAGGCGGTCTGCCCGTGGCGGGCGAGGTACAGCATGGCGCGCGCTACTGCGCGCGGTCGGCGCCGACGATCACTACGACGGAGGCGTCAGCGCCGCCGAGAACGCGCGCGTTCTGGTCCATCGGCTGAAGCGCGTCGCGCGCCACTCCCACGATCCGCGCGATGTCGAGCGCCTGCCTGCGGCTGCCCCGCGCGAAATGGATCGCGGTCGCCTGGATCGTCTGGTCGGTGTTGGTGACGACGATCCCCTCCTGGTAGCCACGTTCGAGGATGCGGTTCATGGCGCCCCTCGCGAGACCCGTGACGGTGGTGCCGTTGAGGACGGAGACGGTGGTCGCCGAACGGTCGAGTGGTTGGGGTGCCGACCCCGGCGTTCCATCCACTCCCGGCGTCGTCTGGCCCACGGTGTTCGGGCGCGACCCGGAGCCGTCACCCGAGCCACCGACCAGCTGGGTGACCACGACCGCAGCCACGGCGACGATCGCGAGGCCGCCGAGCACGACCGCGAGCATCCCGCGGCGACCTGACGTCTGACGATCCCCGTCGCCGACGTTGCGCGAGCGCGACGGGAGGGTCGCCGCTGCGGATGCGGCCCGCGCGGTCACCGCGGGACGGGGCCGGGCCGGCGGGAGAGGCTGCGCCGGCGTGGGCGCTGAAGCCGCGACGGTGGCGGGCGGGACAGGAGCCGCGACGGGCGTCGTTGGGGGGGCACCCCGACCGACGGGCGGCGCGGATGTGGGCGCGGCCGGCGGAGTCGCGGGGACCGGCGTGGCAGGCGTGGCTCCGGGCGCGGCAGAGGTGACTCCGGGCGTGGGAGACGTGACCGGCGTGGCAGGCGTGGCTCCGGGCGCGGCAGGCGCAGGTGCGGATCCCGGCACCACGGGGGGCCCCGGCGCGGCGAGCGTGGGCCCGGGCGCGGCAGCAGGTGCTGCGCCAGCCGGCGGCGCGGCGCCGGCAGCAGCAGGAGTCGCCGCCGGCATACCTGCGGTCGCTGGGGCAACGGGCTGTGCGGCTGCCGGCTTTGCGGCGATCGCCGCCGCCGTCGCCGCGACCGCCGGCGCCGCCACGACCGGAGCGGATGCCGCCGCCGCTGGCGTCGCGGGCTGGCCGCCGGGCTGGGGCGGGCGCGCGACGACCGGGCGCGCCGGAGCTGCGCTGCGGCCCTGGGCCTCCGCGGCGACGCGCTGCTGAAGTTCCACGTCGCGCTCAGGAGCGCGACCGGCCCACTCGCGCAGGCGCTTGACCTCGCGCGCCTGGGCGAAGTAGAGCAACGAGAGCACGCCGAGACCGACGACCGCCGCGAGTCCCGCGTAGGCGCCGTACTTCTCGATCTCGTCTGTCAGCGACAGGGCAGCGAGTACGGCCGTCATGAGATCGCCATGCTAGAGGGCGGGCTCCGCGGACTGCTGTGCGGCGGCGCCCGCCCCGGGTGAGCGCGACGGCCCCGCGAGCTCGCTCACCTTTGCGGCGAGCCCGGCGGCGTCGCTCTCCAGAGCGAGCAATGCGATCTCGTCGAACCAGCCGGCGACGAGCGCCGCGTCACGCGTCTCACGCGAGGCCACGAGGATCTTCTCGGCAGGCGTGGGCAGCGGTCGCTCGTCGGGGTTGAAGAGCTCCTCGTGAAGCTTCTCCCCAGGCCTGCGGCCGACGACCTCGATCGCGATGTCCTTGTCGGGGCTGAGTCCCGACAGCTCGATCATGTCGCGTGCCAGCTGCATGATCGGGACCGGTTCGCCCATGTCGAGCACGAAGATCTCGCCGCCCTCGCCGAGCGAGCCCGAGCGGATGATCAGCTGCACCGCCTCCGGGATCGTCATGAAATAGCGCGTCATGCGCTCGTCGGTGACCGTCACCGGGCCACCGCGAGCGATCTGCCGGCGGAAGATCGGGACCACCGAGCCGGATGACCCGAGAACGTTGCCGAAGCGGACGGTCGCGTAGCGGGTCCCCGAATACCGCGCGCTCATCTCCTCGACGGCGAACTCCGCGAGCGCCTTGGAGGCTCCCATCACCGTTGCCGGAGTGACGGCCTTGTCAGTCGACACGAGGACGAAGGTCCCGACCCCCAGCTCACCCGCCAGCCGCGCCACGAGCCGCGTCGCGAGCGCGTTGTTGCGAACGGCCTCGACCGGATTGGCCTCCATCAGCCCGACGTGCTTGTAGGCCGCCGCATGGAAGATCACGGTCGGGCGGTGATGCGCGATCACCTCGCGCATGCGCTCGCCCTCCTTGCAGTCCGCGAGCACGGTCGCCAGCGCGGAGGGATGCACATGGCGGTCGTCCTCCAGCTCACGCTGGATCGCGAACAGGTTGTCCTCGGCGTGGTCCAGCAGCACGATCTTGCGCGGCGCCACGCGTGCGATCTGGCGACACAGCTCGCTGCCGATCGACCCCCCGGCTCCCGTGACGAGCACGACTTCGCCGGACAGGTACGCCCCGACACGGTCCAGCTCCATGCGGACCGGCTCGCGACCGAGCACATCCTCGACCTGCACCTCGCGCACCTGGCGCACGACGGCGCCCGAGCCGGCCTGCAGCAGCTCGAAGACCGTGGGCAGCGTGCGCACCGGCACGCCGCGCTCGCGGGCTGCGCGCACGACGCGGGCGCGCAGCGTGCCCGGAGCCGACGGAATCGCGATCAGGATCTCGTCCGGCTCGGCCTCGTCGAGGATCCGCTTCAGCGCGTTGGTGTCCCCCAGGACGCGGACGCCGTCCACGCGGGTGCCGCGCTTGAGCGGGTCGTCATCGACGAAGCCGACGGGCGTCAGGCCGAGCTGCGGGTTGCGAAGCACCTCACGCAGCGTCAGCCGCCCACCGTCGCCGGCACCGACGATCAGGACTCGACGCGCGTCCTTGCTCACGCGGAAGCCGCGCAGTGGACGCTCGTGAATCGCACGCGCGACGAAGCGAACGCCACCGACGAAGAGCAGCGACAGGAGCGAGAAGAGCGCCAGCACACCGGTCGGGATCGACAGGTTCGCGCCCCGGTAGCTCACGGGCTCGGCGAGCGCGACGACGCCGATCAGGCCCAGCGTCAGCAACACGACCGACTGCAGCACGCCGCTGTAGTCGCGCTGCGTGAGGTAGCGCCACTGCTTCTGCTCGATGCGCAGCAGCGTGAAAACGACGAGCGCGAGCACGACGACCCACGGCAGCGTCTGCTCAAGGAGGCGCTGGTAGCGGTCCGGCACCCCGATCGACTGGTCGAAGCGCAGCCGGTACGCCAGGTGGTAGGCAAGGGCGACGAGCCCCGCATCGACCGCCAGCTGCGCCAGCGAGTGTCGATGGAGCGGGAGTGCCGCCGTGCGGAGGCGACGGCGCATTGCGGCAGGATTCTAGAGGCTGCGCGGACGTTCGACGCGCAGCGCGTCTACGGTGCCGGCGGATTGCCGAGGCCTGCTCGCGTGCCGCCGAGCGGCGTCAGCAGCAGGTCGACGATCAGAGCCGGATCCCGTCGCACGCGCACGCGCGCGGCGGCTGCTCGCTCACCGCCGGGCCTGCGCACCAGCTCCACGTCCTGCGGGCGCTCGATCCGCCGCAGCCGACCCTGCTCGATCAGGAGCTCGTCGACCGCCCCAAGGCGCCCCTCGAACGTCGTCCAGACCGGGGTCCCAAGGGCGACGGCCTCGCGGTTCATCGTCCCGCCGGCGCTCACGACGAGGTCCGCCAGGGCCACCAGTGACGGGCCGTCGATCGCGTTCTCGGGCACCACGAAGCCCCCCGCGGACGTAAGCTCGCGGCGCTGCTCGGGCGTGCGCGGCAGCACGACGACCTGCCCCTGCTCACGCAGTCGCGTCAGGATCGCGCCGAAGATGTCGTGCTCGAAGCGGTGGTAGAGCGAGACCTCCGGCGGCGTACGCACTACGGCGATCGGAGCGCCCGGATCGAGTCCCAGCTCGTCGAGCACTGCTCCATCGGGTTCGAGGTCCGCCAGGTAGTACTCCTCCTTGAGCCCCGGATAGGCCCGCACCTTGCCCGCCGCGCCGTAGCGGCGCAGGCGCTCCGACGGGATCGCGTCGGGTACGACGACGGTCCGCGCGAGCCGGCAGTTGACCGAGTGCTGGACCTTCGCCCACTCGTAGTCGAACATCGTCGTGCTCGGGATCCCCCGCATGCGAGCGGCGACCGTGACGTCGTTCGAGCCATGGCCCAGCGCGATGTCGAACCGCCGTCCGCGCGCCCAGCGGCGCAGCGCCAGCGAGCGGTCGACGAGCCCGGCCGCCTTCGCGCCGACGCGGCCGCCCTGGTGGGCGCCGATCACCTCGGCGTCGATGCCGTGACGCTCACAGAGCGCGACGGTCTGGGCGAAGTCGCGCGCGGTCACGAGCACCTCAGCCCCGCCGGACCGCAGACGCTCGATCACGGGGCGCAGGACGAGCACATGCGGGCTGTTCGTCAGATCGACCCAGACGCGCATCGTTGACGTCATGCCAGCGAGCCGCGCACCGCGGCGACGACTTCGGCGACCTGCTCACGGGTGATCGCGGCGCTGATCGGGAGCGCGACGTGCGTTCGCGCCGCCTCGTCGGTCCCGGGCAGGTCGCAGCCTGCGTCGTATCGCTCCATCGCCGGCTGGCGATGGACGGGTGTGCGGTAGTAGGCACGTGCCTCGATGCCGCGCTCGGCGAGGCCCTCGAGCAACGCGTCGGCGCGCTCGTGGCGCACGACGTACAGATGCCAGGCGGGCAAGCACGCCGGAGCGGGCTGCGGCAATGCGACGAGATCGCCGAGCCCGGCCTCCTCGTACCACGCGCCCGCGAGGTGACGGTGGGCCGCCCAGTGCGTCAGCTCGGGCAGCATCACGCGCAGCACGGCGGCCTGGATCTCGTCCAGGCGCGAGTTGTAGCCGACGTGTTCGTAGCTGACCTTGTCGCGCGAGCCGTGGAAGCGCAGCGTCCGCACGCTGTCGGCGATCGCGTCGTCGCCGGTCGTGATCGCGCCGCCGTCGCCGAAGCAGCCGAGGTTCTTGGACGGATAGAACGAGAACGTCGCGATCGATCCGATCGCGCCCGGCCGTCCGTCCGGCCCGACGCTCCCCGCAGCCTGGGCGGCGTCCTCGACGACGGGCACACCGAGCGCCTCGATCTCACGCACCGGCGCGACGTTGCCGAACAGATGCACGGCGATCACGGCCTTGGTGCGCGGCGTCATCACGGCGCGGACCGCGTCAGGCGTCATCAGGAACGTCTGCGGGTCGATGTCGCAGAAGACCGGCGTCGCCCCGGTCGGGGGTATCGCCTCAGCACTGGCGTAGAAGGTGAACGACGGGACGATGACCTCATCGCCTGGGCCCACGCCGAGCGCGCGCAGCGCGATCGTCAGCGCTTCGGTCCCGTTGGCGACGCCGATCACGTGGCGCGCGCCGAGCCACTGCGCGAGCTCATCCTCGAACGCCGCGACGTTGGGCCCGAGGATGAAGCGGCCGTCCTCGAGCACGCCCAGCACCGCCTGCTCGAGCCGGCCGGCGAGCGGGGCGAGCGGGCTGCGGGAGTCGAAGAGGGGCACGTCCATCGCCGGGCAAAGCTAGATGATCGACGGCGGCGCACGCCGGTCGGCGGCGCCCGCGCCGCTACCCTCCTGGCCCGTGACGCTCTCGACGCTGCTGGTCCTCGGCTCGATCACCGACACGCTGGCCGACTGGGTCACGGGCGTCGTCGGCGACCTCGGGCTGCCCGGGATCTTCGTCCTGATGACGCTCGAGAGCATGTGCATCCCGATCCCGTCCGAGCCGACGATGCTGTTCGCCGGGTTCAACGTCAGCGAAGGCACCTACAGCTTCTGGGCCGTCGTCTCCGTTGCGGTGGCGGCGAACGTCGTGGGGTCTTGGATCGCCTACGCGGCCGGCTACTACGGGCGGCTGGAGCTGATCGAGCGGCACGGCAACAAGCTCCACATAAAGAAGTCGCATCTGGACTGGGCGGACCGCTGGTTCGAGAAGTACGGCGACGCCGCGATCTTCTTCAGCCGCATGCTGCCGATCATCCGTACGTTCATCTCGCTGCCCGCGGGTGTCGCGCGGATGCCTTTCTGGCGCTTCACCGTGCTCACCACACTCGGCTGCATCCCGTGGATGGCAGGGCTCACGCTCGCCGGCAAGTCCGCGGCCGACAACTGGGACGAGCTGAAGGACAAGCTCCACTACTTCGACTACTTCGTCGCTGCGTTGATCGTCGTCGGCGCCCTCTGGCTACTCGGGCGCTGGCTCCGGGGCCGCGCCGCGGGCGCCGTCGATGACCCCGTCGGCTGAGGCGCTGCCGCTGCGCCACGCGCTCGCGCTCGGCCTGCTGCACGGCCCGGCGGAGCTGCTTCCGGTCTCCTCGTCGGGCCACACGACGCTCGTTCCCTGGCTGCTGGACTGGCCCTACGCGGGACTCGAGCCGGAGCTGCGCAAGGCGTTCGAGGTCGCGCTGCACGCGGGCACCGCTGCGGGCCTGCTGATCGCCCTGCGCGGTGAGGTCGGCGAGGCGGCGCGCGACCTCGACCGGCGCCGGTTCACGCTGATCGCCGGATCCTTTGTGCCGCCGGCCGTCGCGGGTCTGGCCTTCGAGCGGGCGATCGAGCGGCGCCTGGGGACGCCGGCCTCGATCGCCGCCGGGCTCGCGGTGGGCGGGCTGCTGATGGCGCTCGCCGACGCGCGCGGCGGGCGCTCCCGTGCAAGCGACGAAGCCGGCGCCGCCGACGCGCTCGCGCTGGGCCTCGCGCAGGCAACTGCGCTCGTGCCGGGCTTCTCACGCGGGGGGATGACCCTCGCCGCGATGCGCGCGCGCGGCTTCGCGCGCGCCGACGCCAGCGCGCTCTCACGACACGTCGCGCTGCCGGTGATCGCCGGGGCCAGCGTGCTCAAGGGCGCGCGGCTCGCGCAGCGCGGCGTCCCGCCCGGGTTCGCCGGGCGCCTTGCCCTCGGCGCGGGCGCGTCGCTCGTCTCCACCCTCGCCGCGGCGCGGCTCGTACCCGTCGAGCGGGTCGGGTCGCTGCTGCCCTACGCGGCGTACCGCGTGGGGCTCGCGGGCGCCGCCGCGCGAAGGCTGCGGCGCGGTTAGGTACGTTCGACCGATGCGTCTCGCCATGCACCGGGCCCTCCGCGCCGCAGCGACGTCGGTGGCGCTCACCGCGTCCGTCGTGCCTTGGGCGACGGCCACGACGATCCCGCCCGGGACGCAGGACCTGACCGGCCAGCCGGCGGCGACGATCTTGTTCGCGGACTTTGCGTACTCGCCGCCGGCCCTCGCCGTCGGACGATCCGGCGCGAGCGACGCGGAGGTCACGTGGTCGGGCTCGTTCGCGTCCCACCCGCTGCGGTTCGAGTCGCTCAGCGTCGCCGGCAACAGCTCAGGCACGACCGCCGCACGACAGCTGCGCTCGGGACGCTACGCCTACTACTGCAACTTCCACGGAACCAGCCTGGGCATGAAGGGCGAGGTCTACGTAGTAGGCCCGCGAGCAGCGCTGGTCGCCACGCCCGCGGACGTCGCCCCCGGCGCCACCGCGACGCTCGACGCGTCGGCCACCGATCTCGTCAGCTTCGCCGCCGCAAGCGCCACCTACGCCTTCGACCCCGAGGGGGACGGCAGCTTCCAGCCGGCCGGCAGCGCCACGTCGATTCAGGCGACGTACGCAACCGAGGGGACGTTCGCCGCGCGCGTGCGCGTGACCGACAACGCGGGCAGGGTTGACGAAGCGACGTTCGACGTGGATGTCGCCCGCCCCGGGGCGACTCCCCAACCGCCGCCGACTCCCCCGAACCCGGGCGGCCCGTCGGGATCGACGCCGGGCGCGGCGGCGACTTTCGGTGAGGTCGCCGGCCTGCCCAGCGCCAGGCGCTGCGTGAACCGCCGGCGGGGGCTGCGGATCGTGCTGCGGGACTCCGGAGACGCGGACGTGCGCAGCGCACGGATCCTCGTGAACGGACGGGTCGTGCGCCGCGTGAGCGGGATCGGCACGCAGGCCGCGGTCAACGTGAGGCGACTCCCGCGCGGCCGTCCCAGGGTCAAGGTCGTCGTCACTCTCGCCGACGGGACCGTTCTCTCACGGACGGTTCGCTACCGCGCGTGCGGCGGCTGACCGTCGGGCGCGAGTGGGAGGATCACCGGTGATGAGCGATGCGTACGCCGCCGCGGGCGTGGACACGAGCCAGGCCGACCGTGGGGTGGACGCCCTCGTCAGCGTGCTGAAGGGGATCGAGCTCGGACGACCGTCGCGCTCCGTCGTGCCCTCCGGGCACTACGCGAGCGTGCTGCGCGTCAGCGACGAGCTGGGGATCGCGATCTCGACCGACGGCGTCGGCTCCAAGCTCGTCATCGCCGAGCAGACGGGACGGCTGAGCACCGTCGGCATCGACTGCATCGCGATGAACGTGAACGACCTCGTCTGCGTCGGAGCGGAGCCGATCGCGATGCTCGACTACCTCGCGGTCGAGCAGGCCGACCCGGTCGCCCTGGCGCAGATCGCCGAGGGGCTGCGCATCGGCGCGATGGACGCGGGCATCGAGATCCCCGGAGGCGAGCTCGCGGTGATTCCCGAGCTGATCCGAGGGCACCCTTCGCCCGGCGGCTTCGACCTCTGCGGCACTGCCGTCGGGACGGTCGCGCTCGATGCGCTCGTTCTCGGCGACAAGATCGAGACCGGCGACGCGCTGATCGGGCTGCCGTCGAGCGGAGCGCACTCCAACGGCTACACGCTCGCTCGTCGGGTGCTCGTCGACGACGGGCCGGGGCTCGACGCCCGACCGCCCGCTCTCCTCGGGGCGAGCGTCTGCGACGCGCTGATCGAGCCGACGGTGATCTACGTCAAGGCGGTGCTCGACCTGCTGCGCAGCGGCCTGCCGGTCCACGGGCTCGCGCACATCACGGGCGGTGGCCTGACCAACCTGCGACGTCTGGCGCCGGGGCGCGCCGGGTACCGCATCGAGCGACCGCTCCCGCCGCCGCCGCTCTTCGGCCTGATCGCCGAGCTCGGCGAGGTGCCGGCTGCCGAGATGTGGCAGGTCTTCAACATGGGCTGCGGCTTCGTGGCCGTCGTCCCCGAGCAGCACGCCGACGAGGCCGCCGCGGTGGTCGGCGCGCGCCACCCCGGCAGCGCTCGCATCGGCACGGTCACCGACCGGCCCGACGAGACACTCGCGCCGGGCGGCGTGGTCGTCGGCTAAGGCCGACAACCCTTTAGAACCTCTTTCAGAATGAGCCGGTGGCCCTTTGAAAGAGGTTCTCAGCGCCCTGGCGCGACCGTGCGCAGCCCGGCAAGGCGCGCCGCCGCCCCTTGACGCTCGTCGTAGGTGAGGAACGCGTCCAGCGGCGCGAGCATGATCGCCGCGGCAACGTGAATCGCGTCGAGTGTGCGCACCGCCGGCTCCTCGATGGCCCCGGCTTCCAGCACGAGGTCGCGATCCAGCGGCCGCAGCGCGATCGCCTCGAGCAGCTCGCTGGCGCGAGACAGCAGCGTGGCACGTGGCAACTCCGGGTCCAGCGACGCGGCGCGGCGGACGGCACGCGGGATTTCCGCGAGAACCAGGTCACAGGACACGATCGCCGCGTCCGTCAGGAAGGAACGAAGCGCGTCGCTTTCGGACTCGTCGAGCACGAGCTTGACGAGCGCAGACGCATCTGCGTAGAAGAGCGCCACTTCAGCGCTCGCCGCGAACCTCGTCCAGAGCGCGGCTCAGCGCCCTGGACGCCCCGTCCAGCGTGAGCGGCTCGGGAAGGCCGCGGCGCGTCGGTCGCGTGACCCGGCCCTCGGCGATCAGCCGGTCGAGTGACGCGCCCGTAGCCGCCGGTGGGCCCAGCTCGGCAACAGGGCGGTTGCGGTCAGTGACAACCAAGCGCTCACCGCGCTCGACGCGGCGGAGGTACTTGCTCAGATTCTGGCGAAGCTCAGCGACGCCGACGATGTCCGTCATGTACACCAATGTAGCACTACATCCTGGCGCGAGCGAGCCCGCCCGGGCAACTGTGGGCCGGCGCACGAAACCGCCCAGCACGTAGGTGATCGCGGGCCTCCTGCCGAACTCCGTGAGCAGCGGCTGGACGCCTGGTCCGGCGGCTCGTCACGCCGGACGCGCGTCGTCCGTCACGTACGACGCATGAATGTCACCCTCGCCTCCACAATACGCAGCATGAGCGCGCCTGCGGGCACCACGATCAAGGGGCGCTACCGGATCGACGAGGCGATCGGCCGGGGCGGGATGTCGACCGTCTACAAGGGCTTCGACACCACGCTCGAGCGGCCCGTGGCGATCAAGGTGATGCACCGCGACGTGGCGCGTGACGCAGACCACTTGGAGCGCTTCCGCCGCGAAGCCCGCGCGATCGCCAAGCTGTCGAGTCCCTACGTCGTGGGCGTGATCGACGCCGGGGAGGAGGACGACGGCACGCCGTTCATCGTGCTCGAGTACGTCGAGGGCGAGACGCTCAAGGACCGCATCCAGCGGATGGGGCGCCTCCCCGTCACGGAGGCCGTCGCCTACGCGATAGAGGTCGCGCGCGGGCTGCAGGCCGCTCACGAGAACCAGATCGTCCACCGCGATGTGAAGCCCCAGAACGTCCTGCTGAACGCTGACGGCGCCGCGCGCGTCAGCGACTTCGGAATCGCTCGCTCGCTGCGCGACGAAGGCCTGACGGCCGACGGGCGCGTTCTCGGCACGACCGACTACGTCAGCCCCGAGCAGGCGCTCGGCCACGCGGTCACGCCGCAGTCGGACATCTACTCGCTCGGCGTCGTGCTGTACGAGATGCTGACCGGGGACGTCCCCTTCCATGGCGAGACGCAGGTCTCCGTCGCGATGCACCACGTCCGTGACGAGCTGCCCGACGTGCAGGCCGGAAGGCCGGAGATCTCCAGCGCGCTGGCGGCGATCGTCGACACCGCCACGGCCAAGGCCCTCGACGCCCGCTACGCCCACGCTGGTGAGCTGATCACCGACCTCGAAGAGGCGCTTGCGATCGAGTCCTCACGCGCGGGACAGATCACGGGTGAGGCGACGACGGTCTTCCAGTCGCTGCCACTTACAACTCAGCGACGCGTTCCGGGGCGTGTCGCTCATCCATCGCGCTGGCTGATCGCCGTCGCTGTCACGGCGGTCGTGGTGGTAGCTGCCGCGGCGCTGCTCGCCGACCGCGCGCACCGCGGCACCGGAACCTCGGGCGCCGGCGCACAGCCGGGCTTCACCGCCGTGCCGCTCGGGCAGAGCCGTGCCAGGGACTACGACCCGATCGGCGGGGACGGCGAGCACGGACAGCAGGCCGGCGCCGTGCTCGACCGCTCACCGAGCAGCGCCTGGGGCACGGAGACCTACCACGGCGGAAACCTCAACAAGGACGGAGTCGGCATCGCGGTCGACGCCAAGCCGCGCGTGGCCGCCCGGCAGATCCGCGTCGACACGCCCACGCCCGGCTGGTCGGGAGCGATCTACGCGGCCGCGGGCGGTGCGTCACCGCCGGCGACGCTGGACGACGCGGGCTGGGTGCAGGTCGGGTCGATCCCGTCCGCCCGGCCGAGCTCACGCGTCAACCTGGACACCGCCGGAAAGGCCTTCCGCTGGTACCTCGTCTGGATCGAGCGCTTTGCGCCGGGCCAGGAGAAGGTCGAGATCAGCGAGATCTTCCTCTACCGGTAGAGCGGCGCTTCGACGGCGCGCTCAGAAGCGCAACGTTCGCTGGGCTTCGTGGCGAGCGACGGCGATCGACACCAACTCGTCACAGAGCTCCGTGTAGGGCAGGCCCGAGGCCTCCCACAGCTTCGCGTACACGCTCGTGGCCGTGAACCCGGGCATCGTGTTCAGCTCGTTCAGCAGGACCTCGTCCCCGTCGACGAAGAAGTCGGCGCGCGCCAGCCCGCTGCATCCCGCCGCGCGGAAGGCCGCGATCGCCATCTCGCGCACCGCGTCGCGTGCCGCTGCGGAGATCCGCGCCGGCACCACCAGGTCCATCCCACCCGGCGTGTACTTGGCAGCATGGTCGTACCACAGCGAATCGCCGAGCAGCACGATCTCACCGGGCTCGCTCGCTCGCGGCGCGGCGGCGGCGCCGAGCACGGCACACTCGATCTCGAGCCCCGATGCGTCGGCTTCGACGATCACCCGCGCGTCGTGTCGCGTCGCCTGCGCGACGGCGGCGTCGAAGCTCGCCTGATCGTCGGCTCGCGCGATGCCGACGGACGAGCCGAGACGGGCGGGCTTGACCCAGCAGGGCGCACCGATCACCTCGAAGGCGCCTGCCGAATCACCGTCCTGGACGAGCCTGTACGCGACCTGGGGCATTCCGGCCTGGGTCATCAGGTCCTTGAAGACGACCTTGTCCATGCAGGCGGCCGATGCCAACACGCCGGAGCCGACGTAGGCCACGTCGAGCAGCTCGAGCAGGCCCTGCACCGTGCCGTCCTCGCCGAACGGGCCGTGCAGGACCGGGAAGACGGCGTCGGCGTCGAGCAGGCCGCGCCCGGGCGTGAGCATCAGCTCCTGACCACCGCGGCGCCACAGGCCATCACGGCCGAGCTCCACGACCTCGCTCTCATGACCCGCCGCGAGCAGGCCCTCCAGCACCGAAGCGCCGCCGGCCAGTGACACGTCGTGCTCGGACGAGCGCCCGCCCGCGAGCACCACGACCTTCACGGGGTGGCCGTCCCGTCCCCGGGTGCCGTCCCGCCACCGCTGCCGGCGCCCGGGTCGGTGGGCGGCGTGTAGCGGCCGACGCCGATCGTCACGCGGCTCCCGCGCGTCGCCTTGCTGCCACCGACAGGGTCCTGGCTGACGACGAGGCCGTCCTCGTCCTCACTCGCCACGTCGACGAACGTCCGGCGCACCTTGAAGCCGGCCCCCGAGAGCGCCTCGATCGCCGAGCCCTCGTCATCGCCGGCCGTGTCCGGCACCTCGACCTGCGTGGACTGCTTCGCGACGACGACCGTCACGGGGGAGCCCTTCGGCGCCTGCCGGCCGCCTGCGGGATCCTGACTCAACACGACCCCGGGCTCGGCGTCCAGGTCCTCCTGCTCACGCACCCGCACCGAGAAGCCGGCGTCGCCGAGCGCACTCTCGGCATCGGCGCGCTGATCGCCGACGACGTTCGGAACGTCGACCGCCTCCTTGCCCGTCGACACCAGCAACCTGACGGTCCCGCCGAGTACCAGCGGCGTTCCGGCGCCGGGCTCGGTGTCGATCACGTCGCCCTGCGCGACCTCGTCGGAGGCCTCCTCGCGCTCCCGAACCTCGAAGCCCGCCTCCAACAGCTTGCCGCGCGCCGCCGATCTCGACAGACCGCTGACCTCCGGCACCTGCGCCGTCCCTGGGCCGCTCGACACCGTCAAGACGACAGTCGACCCTTCGTCGGCGGTGCTGCCGCCTTCGGGGTTCTGCCCGATCACCTCACCCTCAGGCTTACCGGCGACCCGCTCCACGGGGTCCACCGCAAAGCCTTCCCGCTCCAGCGCGGCGCGCGCCGACACCAGGTCGCTGCCGACGACGGCCGGAACCTTCACCTGATCCTTGCGCAGAAGCAACAACGCGGCGATCAGAACCGCGACGGCGACCAGCGCGGCGAGCGTGAACCACAGCCAGCCGCGCGACGGGCCCTCGTCATCGGGTGGCGGGGGTGGCTGGCCGTAACGCGGCGCCACGGCCGGCGGCGTCGCCACCGCGGGCGCGCCGACCATCGTGACCGACGTCGCGGAACCGCTCGACTGAGGACCCGGCACGGGCAGCCCGGCGCGAACCGCCTCGAGCGCCGCGACGAACTCGTCGGCGTCCACGTAGCGAGCAGCGGGATCCTTCTCCATCGCCCGCAGCACGACGTGCTCCAGCGCAGGCGTCACGGCCGGGTTCAGCGCGCTCGGCGGCAGCGGCGCCTCGCTGACCTGCTTGAGCGCGATCGCCACGGCGCTGTCGCCTTCGAACGGCACGCGGCCGGTCAGCATCTCGTAGAGGATGATCCCGATCGAGTAGAGGTCCGTCGCCGCGCTCACGGCATGCCCCTGGGCCTGCTCAGGTGAGAGGTACTGCGCGGTTCCCATGACCGAGCCCGTCGCGGTCATGTCCGACGCGCCCGATCGGGCGATGCCGAAGTCCGTGACCGTCGCAACGTCGTGGTCGTCGATGATCACGTTCTGCGGCTTGAGGTCGCGGTGGATGATCCCCCGCCGGTGGGCGGCGCCCGCCGCGGTCAGGATCTGCGTCGCCAGCGCGACCGCGCGGTCAGGGTCGAGCGGCGCCCCCTGGTGGATCAGCGCCTTCAGCGTGCGCCCCTCCAGGTACTCCATCGCGATGTAGTACGTGTCGTCCCAGGCCGCCCTGTCGTAGACCGACACGACGTGCCGGTGCTGCAGGCCCGCCGCAGCCGAGGCCTCACGCCGGAAGCGCTCGACGAACTCTGCGTCCTGGGCATAACGGCGGTACAGCAGCTTCAGCGCCACGCGGCGCCCGAGCTGCAGGTCGGTCGCGCAGTACACGTCGGCCATGCCACCCGAACCCAGCCTGCGTTCGATCCGGTAGCGGTCGTCGACGATCGTGTCGGGTTCCAGTCGGTCCGTCATCTCAGAAGTGACTCCATCACGGCCTTGGCGATCGGTGCGGCGTCGGTCCCGCCGAAGCCCCCGATCGTCCTCTCGATGGTCACCGCGATCGCGATGCGCGGTGAGTCCGCAGGCGCGAATGCGATGAACCAGGGTTGGGTGATATTGCGCGAGACGTCGCGCTCGGCGGTGCCGGTCTTGCCCGCGACCTCGATACCGAGCAGGGCGGCGGCGGTGCCCGACCCCTCCTGGACGACGCGCGTCATCATCGCCGTCAGATCGCGCGCCGCCGACGGCTTCATGACGGTCGACATCTCTTCGGGCTGGTTCTCAAGCGTGGTCCGGCCTTCCGCGTCGATCGCGCGCGTGGCGATGACCGGCCGCATCAGCCGGCCTCCGTTGGCGACGGTGGCCGCGACCATCGCCATCTGGAGCGGAGTCGCGAGCAGCACGTCCTGGCCGATCGCCGCGCGGCCGATGTCGACGCAGTCGTCCGTCGCCGGGACGAGCTGCAGGTCGCCGTCCTTGCGGCAGTACGTCCCGCTGGTCAGGCGCTCGGCGGCGGGCAGGTCGACCTCCGCCTTCTCGTAGAAGCCCAGGCGCTTCATATAACGCTCCATCGTGCGCTTGCCGACCTGCTCACCGACCTGCGCCCAGACGGTGTTGACCGAGCGGGTCAGCGCCGTGGTCAAGTCGATCCGCCCGTAGTCCGTGCCGCCCGCGTTGGACAGCGGCACACCCGAGATGTCGATGCCGCTGCTGCCGTCGATCACCGACCCGGGCGTGAAGCGACCACTGTCGAGCGCCGCGATGGCCGTGACGACCTTCATCGTCGAGCCCGGCGGGTAAAGCCCCGCCGTCGTGCGGTTCAGCAGCGGCGAGCCCTTGGCGCTGTTGAGCTGCTCCTGACCCTTGCGTTCGCGCAGGACGTTCGGGTCGTAGTCCAGGAGCGAGGCGGCGACCTTGACGCGCCCGCTGCGCGGATCCAGCGCGACGACGGCTCCGGCGCGCCCGTTGAGTGCGTCGATCGCCACCTGCTGGGCCACCGGATCGAGTGAGGTGCGCAGGTCGCTGCCCCGCTCCTCGCGGCCCTGCAGGCGTCGCAGCGCGCGGTCCAGGCCGGCGTCGCGTCCGAGCAGCTCGCCGTTGTACTGACGCTCGAGCCCGGCGTTGCCGGGGCTCAGGAACGCGTAGCCGACGGTCTGGGCGAAGCGCCCGTCCTGTGGGTAGCGGCGCGAGTACGTCGCGTCACGACGTCGCGTCGAGCGGGCCAGCGTGGAGCCGTCGGCCGCGATGATCGCCCCGCGATGGACGCGCTGCTCTTCGAGCAGAGCGCGCTTGTTGAGCGGGTTGTCGCGCAGGCCGTCGCGCTCGATCACCGTCCAGCGCGTCGTGAAGTACATGAGCACGCCGAACAGCAGGAGCACGACGCTGAAGACGCGGATGATCGGGCCGTTCACGGCCGCGCCTCCCGCCGCGCGCGATCGGACACCAGCAGCAGCAGCGCGACGATCACGAAGTTGGCGACGATCGACGAGCCTCCGTAGGAGACGAACGGCAGCGTCACGCCGGTCAGCGGGATCACCTTCGTCACGCCGCCCACGATCACGAAGACCTGCAGCGCGACGACCGTCGTGAGGCCCGCGGCGAGCAGCTTGGAGAAGCCGTCGCGCGCGAGCACGGCGATTCGCATCCCGCGCTGCACGAGCAGCAGGTAGACCAGCAGCACGCCGCAGGCCCCGACGAGTCCGGCCTCGTTGACGATCACCGCGTAGATCAGGTCGGTCTGCGCCGCGGGCAGGAAGGGCAGGCCGCCGACTTGCAGCAGCCCCTCGCCGAACCCTCGCCCCCAGACGCCGCCGTCGGCCTGCGCGAACAGCGACTGCGCGATCTGGAAGCTGCCGCCGTCGCTGTCGTACAGGACGCGATCGAACGGGTCGCGCCAGGCGTCGATCCGGCTCTGGACGTGCCCCACGGTGTTCGCGAAGAACCAGGCGCCGAGCGCGAACAGGCCGAAGCCCGCGACGGGGAACGCCACACGGTTGGTGGCGACGTAGAGCATCGCCAGGAAGCCCCCGAAGAACATCAGCGACGAGCCCAGGTCGCGGATGACGACGAGCATCATCATCGCCAGGCCCCACACCACCAGCAGCGGACCGAGGTGCTTGAGCTTGGGCAGCGGGATGCCCGCGAAGCTCCGCGCGACGAGCAGCTGGCGCGTGTCGCGCAGATAGCTCGCGAGGAAGACGATGATCCCGATCTTCGCGAACTCGGCCGGCTGGAACGTCAACGGTCCGGCGTCGATTCCGAGGTAGGCGCCGTTGGCCTGCGCGCCGATCCCCGGCAGGCGCGGCAGCAGCAACAGCAACAGGCTGCCGGCCGCGATCAGGTAGCGATAGCGCTCCAGCGATCTGTAGTCGCGCAGCGCGATCAGCGTCGCCGTGAACATCCCGAGGCCGACGACGAACCACTGGGCCTGCTCACGCGCGAGCTCGTCGTCGACGCGGTAGATCACGACGAGCCCGATGCTCGCCAGCACGGCGACGATCGGGAACAGGTACGGATCGGCGTCGGGCAGGCGCACGCGAATCACCAGATGCGCGGCGAGGCAGAGCCCGAGGAAGACGATGCCGTAGGTCAGTGATGCGTCGGCCACGACGTCGCGCTGCTGGATGAAGACGGCCCCGAAACCGGCCATCACCAGCAGCGTCGCCGGAATCAGAGCGAAGAGCTCTCGGTTGCGGGCGCTCACGCGCCGCCGACCCTGCCGAGCTCGACCTGACGAACGAGGTCGTCCGCGTCCTCGCGTGAGCGCAGCTCGTGGCCGGTGACCGTCGCGCTCTGGCGCGCGGTGAGCTGCGCGGCGCTGACGCCCGAGACGTAGACCTCCTGATAAAGCTCCGCGCCGAGCACGTCGTACGGCACGCCCCGGTACACCGTCACGAAACCGTCCTCGTCGGCACCGACGAAATAGACGGCCTGCATCGCCAGGTAGCCACCCGCGAGCAGGATCGCCGCCGCCACGAGGCCCACGACGAGCCCGAAGGGAATGCGCCGCCGCCGGGCCGGGCGGCCGGGCGGGTCGATCGGCGCGCGCGGCGCGTGCACTGTCCGCGGCTCGGGTCGCGCACGCGACCCGGGTGCGACCTCCGCGTGCCGGGTGTCCGCCTGCGCGGCGGCGCGCAGCGCGGTGGTTCCGGCGTGTGTGACGTCGTCCTGCGGCGCGCCGGAGACCTCCTCCAGGCGAAACAGCACCACGGTGATGTTGTCGCGTCCTCCCGCCTTGTTGGCGAGCTCGACCAGCCGACTCGCGGCCTCTCGCAGGCCTGGCGCGGCGCTCAGAGCGCCGGCCACCGTCTCCTCGTCGATCATCGTCGTGAGGCCGTCGCTGCACAGCAGGAAGACATCACCGGCGCGCGCCGGGCAGGTGTGAGCGTCGACGCGAACCAGCGCCTCGGGGCCCAGCACGCGCGTGACGATCGAACGCTGCGGATGGTCGACGACCTGCTCCGGCGCGAGGCGGCCCTGACGCACGAGCTCCTCGACGAGCGTGTGGTCGACCGTCAACCGCTCGAGCACGCCGCCGCGAAGGCGATAGCAGCGCGAGTCGCCCACATGCACGATCGTCACGTCGCTGGCGCCGACGTGTGCCGCGGTCAGCGTCGTGCCCATGCCGGCGTAGTCCTCGTCGGCGACCGATAGCGCGTGGATGCGCTCGTTCGCCGTCTGGACGAGGCCGCGCAGTCGCTGCTCGACGCTGCCGTCCCCACTGGGCAGCCCGCCGCGCAGCACCTCGATCGCGGTCTGTGAGGCGACCTCGCCGGCCTGCGCCCCGCCCATCCCATCGGCGACCACGAACAGCGGCGACCTCGCTGCGTAGGCGTCCTCGTTGCTTCGCCGGTGACGCCCGGTGTCGGTTCGCTCAGCGTGCTCGGCGACGCGCAGCATCCAGCTCACCTGTCCACGTACGTGAACTCGCTGTCGCCGATCCGCACGCGATCGCCACGGTGCAGCGGCTGGGGACCGGTCACGAGCTCCTCGTTCAGGTACGTCCCGTTCGTCGACCCGAGATCCTCCAGCACGACGATCCCGCCGTGGCGCAGCAGCTGGGCATGGCGCCCGGAGGCGAACGGGTCCTCGAGCCGGATCTCGACCTGGTCGCCGCGGCCGAGCACCGCGCCCTCGCCGATGTCGTACTCCATTCCCGGGGTGTGGCCCGGCGCGCGCTCGACGATCAGCCGGGGCTCGGCCGCCGCAGCGCCTGCGTGGGTCATGGCAGCTTCGGCAGGTGGCGGGATGGCGACGTTGCGCGCATCGTCGGGCCGGCGCAGATCGCGCAGCGCCGAGCGCGCGACCCAGACGATGAACAGGTAGAGGACGGCGAGGAACGCAGCCTGCAAGGCGACGGCGGTCGGCTCCAGCATTACTCGACCTCGAACCTCGCGCGGACGGTCCCGAGGTCGACGCGATCGCCGGCGGAGATCGCCTGGGCCCCCTTGATGCGAACGCCGTTGACGAGCACGCCGTTGGTCGAGCCGAGGTCCTCGACCACCCAGGCGCCGTCGCCGGAGAAGCCGATGCGGGCGTGCCGGCGGGAGACGTTTGAGTCCTCGAGCACCACGTGGCAGTCACGACTGCGCCCGATGACGGCGCCGGCCGGCCCGATCACGAAGCGCTTGCCCTCGGCCTCGAGTATCGCCCTGCCGGGTCGCGCAGCCCGGGCCTCGGCGAGCTCGCCCTGAACGCGCTCGGACGAGGAGAAGATCATCGTGCGGCCGTCGGGCGGCTCGTCGGGCGGCGGTTCGTGATCGTCGCGATCGACCTGGGCCAGGCGCGTCTCGATCCCGAACTCCCCCAGGCCGAGGCGCTCGTCGGTGAGCAGCTCGATCACAGGCCGGCTGACAAGCGCGAGGCGCTCGGCCCGCGCGTGCTCGAGCAGATACGCCGACAGCTCCTCACAGACCTCGCGCTCGATGCCGGCGTAGCGCTCGCGATCACGCGGCGAGAGGTGGACGACGTACTCGTTCGGGGCGTAGGTGCGTGCGAGCGACACGGTGCGGTGGGCGTCCATCTCCTTGGCGAGTCGCCGAGCCAGCTCGACGGGCCGGACCTCGGCGCGGAACATGCGCCCGAAACCGCCCTCGACGAGGTCGGCGAGCTTGGTCTCGAGGTTGCGCAGGACGCTCATCGTGTGGTCACCGACGCGACCGGCCCTGAGAGCTGTCGCGGCTCCATGCTACGGAAGGTCAGGGCGACGCCGCGACGGGCGCGCGCCGGCGGCAGCCAGCGCGACCAGCGCCCCGATGAGCGGCCCCGCGGTCGCCCCGTGGACGCCGGGGGGACCATCGGGCCACGCGATGCCCGCGGCCACCGCCGTCGTCGCCGCTGCGAGGCCGGCCGTCCAGGCAGTGACCCCAACGACGTCGAAGCTCAGACGGCGGCCTCGCACGAGCAGTGGAAGCACAAGCGCGGCAGCCGCCCAGGGCAGCGTGAGCAGCGGCGCTCCGGATGCGATCAAGGGCCAGACGACGTCGCCCGCCGCGTTCCCCGCCGATCCCTTCCAGAGGGCCGCGTCGGGTGTGCCCGGCAACGGGCCGAGCAGCAGGCTGCGACCAGCGATCTGCTCGGCGAGCAGGATCCACCACACGCCCAGGGCCCCCAGTGCGGCGCGGCGCAGCGGCGCAGCGGCCTGACCTGCCGCCGCCGGCCATGCGAGCGGCACCGCGGCCAGCGCGGCGAGCGCGCCACCCGCAGGAGCTGACCACAGCGCCCCGCTCCGCGGGAGCAGCAACGGGACGGGAGCAGCCGCAGAGAGCACCAGCAGCGCCACACCGGCGAGCCCCGACACGGCCAGCAGGCCGGTGAGACAGCCCACAGCGGCCAGCCATGCGAGTCGCGGCAACGCGGCAACGGTGAGGCCCACGACGACGGCGACGAGCGCGCCTGCTCCTGCCGTGACGCTCGTCGCCGTCGGAAGCAGTGCCAGCGCCGTTCCCGTGAGGGCCGTCGCGCTCGCCGCGGCGAGCAGCCGCGCGGAAGGTGCGGTGGATTCGTCACGCGGCAGTGATCGCGCGGCGCCGCGCTCGCCGGCGGGCGGGCGCGCATCGGGAGGGTCGACGTGACCGACGTCGGTTCCCGCGCTGCTGCCGGCACGGTGCAGCTCGTCGCGCAGCTCAGCGAGAGTGCCGCGCTCCGCGGCGCTCGGCAGCAGGGCGCGGTCCAGCGCCGCGCACAGCTCGGCGGGAAGGTCGGGACGGAAGCGAGCCAGCGCCGGGAGACGAGTTCCCACGCGGCGTGCCGTCGCGGCAGCGCCCTGCGCGCGCACCGGATTGACCCCGCTCAGGGCCTCGTAGAGGACCAGCGCCAGCGCGTACAGATCGGCCGCGCCCGTCACGGGCAGACCCTCCGCCTGCTCCGGGGCCATGTATGCCAGCGTCCCCACGACGTCGCCGGTGCGCGTCAGTCCGTCATCGCCGGCGATCGCCGCGACGCCGAAGTCGGTCAGCTTCGCGATTCCCGCCTCGCCGGCCGGACGCTCGGGAACGATCACGTTGGCGGGCTTCACGTCGCGGTGCACGACTCCACGCTCGTGGGCGTGGCCGAGCGCCTCGCTGAGCGCGACGCCGATCCGTAGGACGTCACGGTCGGAGAGGGCGCCGGCGTCCAGAAGATCGGCGAGCGTGGGCCCCAGGACCAGCTCCGAGACGAGGTGGATGGCCTCGTTGTCGCGGCCCGCTTCGTGCAGGGCGACGATCGCGGGATGGCTCAGGCGCGCCGCCGCGAGCGCCTCGCGCTCCGCGCGCGCGGCAACCTGGTCGTCGCGCAACTCGATCCGCTTGACCGCGACCATCCGGTCCAGGCGCTCGTCGTGCGCGAGCCAGACCACTCCGAAGGCGCCCGCGCCCAGGCGCCTCGTCAGGCGGTACCTGTTCAGCGCCAGTGACGCCTCGCGCACAGCGCCGGGCGCCATCTCCGTCGTGCGATCAGCGGTCTGCACCGAATCCCCCGTTCGCCGCCCCAACCCTGCGATCCTGCGCTGACGGCAAACTTGCAAGCTGGCGGCGCAGTGGGCCCGCGGTGCATACTCCTCGATTCCTCACATGTCCTTCTTCGATGACGACGAGCCAACGCGCGTGACCTCAGGCGCCCGCCGGCCGGCTCAGCCACGGCAGCCTGCAGCACGCCCCGCGACCAGCGGCGGCGCGCCGCCCGACGCCCACACCGCCCGGACGCGCCGGCTCTTCGCCATCGGCGCCGGCATCCTCGTGCTGGTCGTCATCGTGTTCGCCGTCAACGGCTGCCTCGACAGCCGCAAGGAACGTGCGCTCAAGGACTACAACCGCGACGTCGCGACGATCATCTCGGCGTCCAACGACGAGGTCGCCAAGCCGCTCTTCGAGCAGCTCACCTCGACCGACGTGAGCGAGAGTGACCTCGCGGTGCAGATCCGCCAGCTGCGGATCACCGCGGACGAGGGCGTCAAGCGTGCGCGTGCCCTCGACGTGCCCGGCGACATGGTCTCGGCCCACCAGAACGTGATGCTCACGCTCAACCTTCGCGCCGGCGCACTGACCAAGATCGCCGCCAAGCTCGATGCGGCGCAGGGCCGCGGCCAGCCGGCCGAGAAGGCGACCAATCAGATCGCCGGTCAGATGAAGGCGTTCCTGGCTTCAGACGTGATCTGGTCACAGCGCGCGGTGCCGCTGATCGTGAAGGCCCTCGACGACGCCGGAATAGGCGGCCAGACGGTCGTCGAGAGCCAGTTCCTACCCGGCTACTCGTGGCTCGCGCCGCAGACCGTCGCCGCTGCGATCGGCGGCCAGGCCGGCTCCGGCGCGGCGGGCGGCGCGGCCGCTCCGGGCCTGCACGGTCACGGGATCGTGCGCACCCAGATCGGCGAGGCCGCGCTCGGACCGGCGCCTGCATCCACGACGGTCCCCGCCAAGGCGCCGGCGACCGTGAAGGTGACTTTCCAGAACCAGGGCGAGAACGTCGAGCGCGACGTCGATGTGCTGGTGCGGCTGACCACGCCGGGCGCCAAGCCGGTGACCGCCAAGAAGACGGTGGACACCACGCAGCCCGGTGAGGAGGTCGTGGTCGAGATCCCGCTCACGCAGATCCCGGCGGCCGGGACGGTCGGCGAGCTGACAGTTCGGGTCGCCTCTGTCGCCGGCGAGAAGAAGACCGACAACAACCGTCAGACGTACACGATCCTGTTCGGCTCCTAGCGGCGCGGCGAGCGGCCGCGCGGCGCCTATGCTTCGCCGCCAGTGGATGAGCTCACCACCACCGTCGGGATCGTCGCGCTCGCGGCGCTGGCCCTCGCGTTCACCGGGCTCGTGTTGGCGGCGCTGTCGGTGCGGCGTCTGCGCCGCATGCGTGCCGACCAACGCGTCGTGCTCGGTGACCGGGATCGTGACCTGGCAGCCCACGCAGCCGACCTCGAGCGCCAGTTCGCGTCGCTCCACGACTACGTCGTGGAGGTGGTGACGCGGCTCGAGGGGCGTCTCGAAGGGGTTGAGCAGCGTCTCGACGTAGTCATCGCCCATCGCGCGATCGTGCGCTACGACGCGTACAACGAGATGTCGGGCAGGCAGTCGACGACGGTCGCGCTGCTCGACGCCAAGCGCTCAGGGATCGTGCTGTCGTCGATCCACCATCGCGACCAGGCGCGTCTCTACGCCAAGCAGGTCGTCGCCGGGGCGAGCGCGGTGCCGCTCTCACCGGAAGAGCAGGAGGCCCTGCGCGCGGCGCTCGCCGGTGAGGTCCCCGACTCAGGGCCGCGCCCGTGACTCGCGTCGGCTACCTCGGTCCCCCGGGCACGTTCAGCGAGGAGGCGCTGCGAAGCTCGGCCGATCGCGCGGGCGTCGCCGACGCTGAGACTGTCGCACTGCCGACGATCCGCGAGGTGGTGCTGGCAGTCGCTCGCGGCGAGGTCCAGCGCGCGATCGTGCCGATGGAGAACTCGCTCGAAGGGTCGGTCAACGAGGCCGTCGACGCGCTGGTTCACGACGCTCCGCTCGTGCGCATCATCGGCGAGACGGTCCTTGCCGTGCACTACGCGCTGATCGCCCGGGAGGGAATCGACGTCTCTCAGGCACGCGTCGTGCTCTCACACCCGCAGGCCCTGGCGCAGTGCGCGCGCTTCGTGCGCGAATCGCTGCCGCTCGCCCGCCCCCAGGCTACGACGTCGACCGCCGAGGCCGTGCGCGAGGCAATCGCCTCAGGTCAGCCGGCCTGCGCGCTCGGAACGCGACTTGCCGCAGAGCTCTACGGCGGCAGCGTCGTGCAGGAGGGAGTCGAGGACGACCCTTCCAACGTGACGCGCTTCGTCTGGTTGGCCTCAGACGGTGACTGGAGCGCGCCGCGTGACGCGCCCGGCGAGTGGAAGAGCTCGGTCGTGTTCTCCGGCGACGGGGACGGCACGCCCGGCTGGCTCGTGGCCTGCCTGGCGGAGTTCGCTTCGCGCGGGGTCAACCTGACGAGGATCGAGTCGCGCCCCGCGAAGCGCAGGCTGGGGCACTACCTGTTCCTCGCCGACATCGCCGGTCGAGCCGATATCGGGCCATCTGCGCTGGCCGTCGCGGCTCTGGCGGGTCGCTGCGAGGACGTCCGGGTGCTCGGCGTCTACCCCGCCGCCCGCGCTTCCCCGGACTGAGCGCCGTTACACTGCGGCGCAGATCGCCGATGGGTACGGTAACGCCACCAGTCCCAGCAGGGTCCGCGCCGGCCACTGAGCACCGGCCGCGCGGACGTGCGTCTGGTCGGGTGCTCGTCCTCAACGCGACCTACGAACCGATCAACGTCTGCACGGTTCGTCGCGCCGCAGTGCTGCTGTTGAAGGAGAAGGCCGAGCTCGTCGAGCGCGCGCTCTGGGAGCTGCGCTCCGAGCACACCGCGATGCCGCGCCCGGTCGTGATCCGCCTCGTGAGCTATGTCAACGTCCCGCGTGATACGAGCCGGCGCAAGATCACGCGGCGCGCCGTCTTCGCACGCGACGGCTGGTCGTGCCAGTACTGCGGGACACGCTCGTCGCTGACCGTCGACCACGTCATCCCGCGCTCCAAGGGCGGCGACTCGAGCTGGGAGAACATCGTGGCCTCGTGCGCGCCGTGCAACCGCCGCAAAGGCGACCGGCTCCCGGCGCAGGCCGACATGCACCCCCGTCAGAAGCCGAGCGCACCGAGCCCGCACGTCTTCATCACCGTGGCCGCGCCCACGATCCCCACCGCGTGGCGCCAGTGGCTGCCAAGCGGGGCGACGGCGTAGCGCGGCGACGGCTTCGCAACGAGCACGGGCGCCGGCACGAAGCCGACGCCCGCTCACAACTGACTGGATGAAGCCGGCCGACCTGAACTGCGCCGGGGGAACCACATCCCGGCAGGTCAAGCCGGCGGTGTCCCGGTTGGGATTCCGCCAGTCGGATCCAGCCAAACCGCGTCTAGCGGCCGGGCACCTCCAGGGTCCCGCAAGAACTGGAACTATCGATACGGACCACCTCCTTCCTCTGGTAGGCGGAATGTACCAGCGATCCGGGACGGCCTCGACCGCCTGCGGTCACTCCTCGGCGAGCGGCTCCGCGCTGGCTTCCGAGGTGCCCTCCGCGTCGGTTGCCTCGCCGCCGTCGACCGCGATGACCGCTTCGCCATCGTCCGTGTTGAAGGCGTCGTCCGCGTCGTCCTCGTGCGCCGCGCTGTCGCCGCCCGAGTCGGCGACGACCGCCACCGCGCTGACTACGTCGTCCTCGCGAACGTTCATCACCTTCACGCCCTGCGCCGCGCGGCCGTAGCGGTTGATGCCCTCGACGGCCGTGCGCTGGACCATCCCCTCGCGTGAGATGAACACCAGGTCGTGATGCTCGCGCACGACGAACGCGCCGGCGAGCACCCCCTTGGCCTCGGTCAGCGCGATCGTCTTGACTCCCTTGGCGCCGCGGTGGGTCTTGCGGTATTCGCGAACGAGCGTGCGCTTGCCGAAGCCGTTCTCGGTCACGACGAGCAGGTCCATGTCGTCTCGCGCGACGTCCATCGAGATCACTTCGCCGGCGGCGCCGACGTCCATCCCGCGTACGCCCGTGGTGTCGCGGCCCATCGAGCGCGCGTCGGACTCTGCGAAACGAACCGCCAGCCCGGCGCGCGAGACCATGATGACCTCGTCCTCGGGATCGACGGCGCGGACTGACAGCAGCTCGTCGTCGTCGCGGATGTTGATCGCGATGATCCCGTCGGCCTTGATCGGCGTGTTGTAGGCGAGGAACTCCGTCTTCTTGACGGTGCCGCGCCGCGTGGCGAAGACCAGGTACTGCGTCTCGGTGAAGTCGCGCGTCGACAGAACCGCCTGGATGCGCTCCCCCTCGCGAAGTGGCAGCACGTTCACCAGCGCCCGCCCCTTCGCGGTACGCGAGGCCTCGGGCAGCTGGTAGACCTTGGACCGGTAGATCTTGCCGCGGTTGGAGAAGAACAGCAGGTAGTCGTGCGACGAGCACACGAAGAGGTGCTCGATGTAGTCGCCGTCCTTCATGTCCATCCCGGTCACGCCGCGTCCGCCGCGTTGCTGCTGGCGGTAGGTGGCGAGCGGCAGCGACTTGATGTAGCCGGTGTGCGTGATCGTGATGACCATCTGCTGGTCGGGGATCAGATCCTCGATGCTGAGGTCGTCCTCGCTGGCGGTGATCGCGGTGCGCCGGTCATCGCCGAAGCGCTCGCCGATGTCGGCCAGCTCCTCCTTGATCAGCGCCATCACGTTGTCCTCGTCGCCGAGCAGCCCGCGCAGCTCGCCGATGCGCTCCCTGACGTCGGCGTGCTCGCGCTTGATCGAGTCCGACTCGAGAGCGGTCAACTGCGCGAGGCGCAGGTCCAGGATCGCCGTGGCCTGGATCTGGCTGAGGCCGAAGCGCTCCATCAGGTCGGCGCGCGCGGTGTCGCGGTCCGAGCTGGCGCGGATCAGCTCGATGATCGCGTCGAGGTCGTCGAGCGCGACGAGCAATCCCTCGAGGACGTGGGCGCGGGCCTCCTTGAGGCGCAGCTCATGCTTGGCGCGGCGCACGACGACTTCGCGCTGGTGCGCGATGTAGGCCTCGATCACCTGCCGCAGCGAGAGCGTCTTGGGGACGCCATCGACGAGCGCGACCATGTTGACGCCGAAGGTCGACTGCATCGACGTGTGCTTGTACAGCTGGTTGAGTACGACCTCGGGGATCGCGTCGCGCTTGAGCTCGATCACCAGGCGCATGCCGTGACGGTCGGTCTCGTCGCGCAGGTCGGTGATGTCGGTGATCTTCTTGTCGTGGACGAGGTCCGCGATCTTCTGGATCAGGCCGCCCTCGCCGCCCTTCTTGACCATGTAGGGGAGCTCGGTGACGACGATCGCCTCTTTGCCCTGCGCCAACGGCTCTGTGTGCGCCTGGGCGCGCACACGCACCTTGCCGCGGCCGGTCTCGTAGGCGGACCTGATGCCCTGAAGGCCGAGGATCGTCCCGCCCGTCGGGAAGTCCGGCCCCTTGACGTGGTGCATCAACACCTCGTCGGAGACCGCCGGGTCGTCGATGCAGGCCGTGACCGCGGCGATGACCTCGCGCAGGTTGTGCGGCGGGATGTTCGTCGCCATTCCGACGGCGATGCCCGTCGCACCGTTCACGAGCAGGTTCGGGAAGCGCGCCGGCAGGACGAGCGGCTCCTGCGTGCGGCCGTCGTAGTTGGGCGCGAAGTCGACCGTGTCCATGTCGAGGTCGCGCAACATCTCCATCGCGAGACGCGTGAGGCGAGCTTCGGTGTTGTGGCTCACGAAGCCGTTGGTCAGGAACGAGTGGTCGTCGGTGTCGACGCGGATCGAGTAGACCGGCTGGACGCCGGCCTCGACCACCGACCGCACCTCGGCGTAGTAGTAGTCGCCGGTGACGAGCGGCTCCACGACGGCGCGCACCTCCGGCGACGCGATCCGCTCCATGATCGCGACGCCGTCGCGCTCCCAGGGCTCGATGCGGTCGACGTTGTGGCGGCGCAGCCAGTCGCGCTCCGCGTAGCGGCCCCCGGACTCGGCGCGGACGAAGCCGGCCACGAACGGGACGTGGTCGTGGCTCAGCGCGCGGCTGGTCTGGGGCACGCCTCGAAGCTCCCGCTCGAGCTTGCGCTGCTTGGCCCCCAGGAACCCGACGCTGCGCTCGAAGAGCCGTGCGTCGCGGCGGTTCGTGATCACGACCTTGGTCTCACCGCGCGCGGTGGGGCCGGACAGCCGCGAGATGACGCCGAACTCCAGCAGCAGCGCCTGAACGTCGCGGGCCAGCTGCGAGCTGTAGGTCGAGTAGGAGACCTGGATGGTGCTGCGCGGCAGCAGCGACGACGCGCCGTCACCGGTGAACAGCGACTGAAGGAATGCGCGCTTGAAGGCCGGCGTGCCGTGCCACACGAGCTCCGGGACGGTCTTGTCGGCGGCGCGCTGCCCGATGATGCAGCCGAGCGCGCTGACGCGCAGCTCGTCGAGCTTCTGGACATCGAGCTCACGGAGACGCGTTCCCGACTTGATCGTGCGCTCATAGACGTAGCGGCGACCCCCGACGTGCTCGTCGTAGGCCGCGAGGACTGCGTCGAAGAACTCGTGATCGATGTTGTTGAAGCCGGCGCGCTTCTCGCTCGCCCAACCCTCGCTGACGAACGCGCCCAGCAGGATCGCGAGCGAGCTGTCGCTCGGATCGCAGCCGCCGGCGCTCTTGCGGGGCGTGCGCGCGATCAGCACGCGGTCGCCGGGCTTGATCTCGTCGAGCCGCTTCCAGAACAGCATCGGCACGCCGAGCGTGCCGATGAGGCAGAGGAGCGGATGGTTGTGCGTGCCGGTGACTGAGTAGCCCTCGGCGGTCGTCACGCGGAGCGCTGGGTGGTCGCCCGAGTGGAAGATGCACGACGCGCTGACCGGTCGGGCGAGACGGTCGAGCACCGACATCTCGGTGGCGCGGTCGCTGTCGGGCTCCATGCCCGCCGCGAGCTCGTCGATCCGCACCGTGCCCTGTGCGAGCGCGACGCGCGTGTCGCCCGTTACGCAGTACCGCATCGCAGCTGCCGGGTCGTCGTCGACGGAGCCGAAGTTGCCCTGGCCGTCGACGAGCTCGTAGCGCATCGAAAAGTCCTGGGCGAGGCGCACGAGCGCGTCATATATCGCCGAGTCGCCGTGCGGGTGGTAGTTGCCCATCACCTCGCCGACGATGCGCGCGCACTTGGAGTAGCTGCGCGTCGGGCCGAGGCCGAGCTCGGACATGCCGTACAGAACGCGGCGATGGACGGGCTTGAGGCCGTCGCGCACGTCGGGCAGGGCGCGGCCGACGATGACGGACATGGCGTAGTCCAAGTACGCCGTCTTCATCTCGTCTTCGAGCGCGCGCGGCTCGAAGCGGTCGTTCAGCACATCGGCGGATGACATCCGGGGGCTCCTCCTGCGTCCTTAGACGTCGAGGTTCACGACGTCGCGGGCGTTGTCCTCGATGAAGTGGCGGCGCGGCTCGACCACGTCGCCCATCAACATCGAGAAGATCTGGTCAGCGGCGGTCGCGTCCTCGATCGTCACCTTCTGCAGCGTGCGCGTGGTGGGGTCCATCGTCGTCACTCGCAGCTGCTCGGCGTTCATCTCGCCCAGGCCCTTGAAGCGGCTGAGCTGCACGCCCTTGGACGCGACCCCAATCACAGCGGTGCGGAGCGCTTCGAACGACGCTGCCGTGTCGCTGCGATCACCGAGCGCAACCGTGAACGGCGGCGTCCCGGCCAGCTTGACGAGGTCTTGGTGGACCCTCACGAACGCGCGGTACTCGGGCGATTCGAACATCTCGACCGGCAGCCGGTGCCGGCGCGCCAGTCCGCTGTCGGTCTCCACGGCGCGAACGACGATGTGCTCGTCGTCACGCGAGAGCAGCTCCGTGCTCAGGTACTCGCCGTCGTGGTCCGCGCCGCTCAGCAGCGCCGAGGCGTCGTCGGCCGTCGTGATGGCGTCATCGAGCAGCGACGACTCCTCGAGGAAGCGCACGATCTCGTGTCCAAGGCGGGCACGGAGCGCGGCGGCGAGCTGCTCGTAGCGCCTCATGCTGCGCCGGTAGGTATGCCAACGAGTCTCGGTGACCTTGAACGGACGGGCTTCACGATCTGCGATCTCGAGCTTTTCGTACTTGTCGGCGAGCAGCACCTCCTCCAGCTCCGACTCCTTCTCGATGTAGCGCTCCTGACTGCCGGCCTTGAGCTTGTAGAGCGGGGGCTTGGCGATGTAGACGTAGCCCGCGTCGATCAGCTCCTGCATCTCACGGAACAGCAACGTCAGCACGAGCGTGCGGATGTGGGCGCCGTCGACGTCGGCGTCGGTCATGAGGATGACCTTGTGGTACCTGGCGCGCTCGATGTCGAACTCGTCGCGCACGCCGGTTCCGATCGCAGTGATCAGCGCCTGGACCTCGGTGTTCTGGAGGACCTTGTCGATCCGCGCCTTCTCGACGTTGAGGATCTTGCCGCGCAGTGGGAGGATCGCCTGTGTATGGCGGTCGCGGCCCTGCTTGGCCGAGCCACCGGCAGAGTCACCCTCGACCACGAAGATCTCGGCCAGCGAGGGATCCTTGACCGAGCAGTCGGCGAGCTTGCCGGGCAGCCGTGAGTTCTCCAGCGCGCTCTTGCGGCGCGTCAGGTCGCGCGCCTTGCGCGCCGCGGCGCGCGCCTGCGACGCCTGGACGGCCTTGCGGATGACGGACCGCGCCTCCTGCGGGTTCTCTTCCAGGAACTCCGCGAGCTTCGCGTTGACGATCGACTCCACGAAGCCCTGCATCCCGGGGTTGCCGAGCTTGGTCTTCGTCTGGCCCTCGAACTGCGGGTCGGCGAGCTTGGCGGAGATGACGGCCGTCAGGCCCTCACGAACGTCCTCGCCCGAGAGGTTGTCGTCCTTCTCCTTGAGCTCGCCCTTGTCGCGCGCGTACTTGTTGAGCGTGCGCGTCAGCGCCGACCGGAAGCCCGAGAGATGGGTGCCGCCCTCGTGGGTGTTGATGTTGTTGGCGAACGAGAAGACCGACTCCTGGTAGGACCCGTTCCACTGCATCGCCACCTCGACGGCACCCTCCTTGCCGTCGTCCTCGAAGTAGATGACCTTCTTCTGGATCGGTTCCTTGTTCTCGTTGAGGTAGGCGACGAAGTCCTCGATCCCGCCTTCGTACTGAAACTCGACGACCTGGCCCTCGCCGCGCTCGTCGGTGAGCGTGATGTGCAGGCCGCGCGTGAGGAAGGCCGTCTCGCGCAGGCGCTGTTCGAGGATCGAGAAGTCGAAGACCGTCTCGTCGAAGATCTCGCCGTCCGGCATGAAGGTGATGGACGTGCCCGTCTCGCTCGTCTTGTCGCCCTTGACCAGCGGCGCCAGCGGCGCCCCGCGCGAGTAGCGCTGCGTGTGCAGGAAACCCTCGCGCCTGACGCGGACCTCCAGGTCCTCGCTGAGCGCGTTGACGACCGAGACGCCGACGCCGTGCAAGCCGCCTGAGACCTTGTAGCCGCCTCCGTCGCCGAACTTGCCACCGGCATGAAGGACGGTGAGCACCACCTCGAGCGCCGGCCTGCCCTCCTTCTCGTGCATCCCGACCGGGATGCCACGTCCGTCGTCGTCGACGGTGATCGAGTTGTCGGCGTGGATGAAGACGTCGACGCGCGAGCAATGCCCTGCGAGCGCCTCGTCGACGGAGTTGTCCACGACTTCGTACACGAGGTGATGCAGGCCACGGATGCCCGTCGACCCGATGTACATGCCGGGGCGCTTGCGAACGGCCTCAAGGCCTTCCAGGACGGTGATGTCCTGGGCGCCATAGGAGCCGTTTGCGGCTGTCTTGTTCGAGTGGTCCTTGTCCTTCGCCATGGGTCTCCGATGACGTGAAAAAACCCCGGACGCGGATCAGGCTCCACGCGGCCGGGGCGGGTTCATGCGGTTGACAGAAGAATAGCAGACACGGTGCTTGCACAGCGCCCTCGCGGTGCGGCAAAATGCCTGCAAAACAGCCATTTATCTGGTCATCTGGCAGTATCGGAACGCCAGCCGCGCGCTGGAACCGTCTGGCAGCGGAGAGCGTGGACCAGATCTGTCCCGATCGCGGCGTTGAGGCGCTCGATCACGACCGTCGCCATGAGGTCGATCTCCTGCGCCCAGGCAGCGCTCGCGCACGTCACGGTGATGACTCCCTGCGCCTCTCCCGTGGGGCGCGCCTGGGATGCGAGCGCCTCCCCGGCGGCCTGCTCCCACACGCGCTGGACGGCGGCCAGGCCGGTCGCCGGGGCGAGCTGGTCGGTCAGTGCGCGTACGGCGTGCGAAGCGCTGCGAGGCGCGTGCCGGCTCATGCCGCGAGCACCTCCGCGCGCCGCACGACCGCGTCGTCCACCGAGAGACGAAGCAGCGGCGTCTGCGTGAGCACGGGCACGTGATCACGGTCCGCTGTGGTCACGACGCATTGGCCCTCCAGCGTGACGCGCTCGATCAATGCCGCGCGGCGCTCCGGGTCCAGCTCGCTCATGACATCGTCGAGCAGCAGCAGCGGCGGGCGGCCACGCTCGGCCGACAGCGCCTCGCGCTCGGCGACGAGCAGAGCCAGCAGCGCCAGGCGTTGCTCTCCCTGTGATCCGAACGTCCGCAGCTCGCGCCCATCGCGTGTGAGGACCAACTCGTCGCGGTGCGGACCGTGGCCGGTGAACCCGCGCTCGAGGTCGGCCCGGAGGCGTTCGGCCAGCTCGTCGGCGAACTCCTCCGGTGACGCGGCCAGCGAACGCGGGCGGTAGCGGACCACGAGATCGCCGGTCAGGCCGATGTCGGCTGCGAGCGATGCTGCGCGCGGAGCGACGAGCGCGACGGCCCGCTCGCGATGCTCGCGCAGCTCCAGTGCCAGGCGGCCCAGCTCGAGGTCCCAGGTGCGCAGGGCCGCCGCGCCGGCGCCGCCGCGCACCCGCGCCAGCAGCGCGTTGCGCTGAGAAAGCGTCTGCGCGTAGGTCCGCCGCGCGATTGCCCGCGCGGGCCAGAGGGCCGCCACCAGCTGGTCGAGGTGCGAGCGGCGCAGAGCCGGCGGGCCCTTGACGAGCTCGATCCGGTCGGGCACGAAGACGCAGACGAGGGGCCTGAACGAGACATCACCGAGGCGCTCGACCGAGGCGCCGTCGGCCGTCAGGTGTTTGGCCTCCCCCGGCTCGTACCCGACGGCGAGGCGGTGCTCACCGTCTGCGCAGGACAGCACGACCTCGACGCGGGTCGCGGGCGCGCCGAACCGAACCAGCTCGCGGTCGTTCGTGGTTCGGCACGAGCGACCCGTGCAGCCGAAGTAGAGCGCTTCGACGATGTTCGTCTTGCCGGCCCCATTGGGACCGTGGATGACGGTGAGACGCTCACCGACATCGACCTCCGCGTCCGAGTAGGCCCGAAAGTCACGCAGGCGCACGCGGACGACGGACGCCATCAGACCATCAGACGTTCAGCCGGATCGGCATGATCAGGTAGAGGAAGCCGCTGCTGTCGGCGCTCTCGAGCAGGCCCGGACGTAGTGGGCTGATCAGCTTCAGGACGACGTCACCCGCGCCGGCGCTCTCCAGGCCTGCGATCAGGAACTCGGGGTTGAACCCGATCTCGAATGGTTCGCCGGCGAACGGGATCGGCAGCGCGTCGCTCGCCTCACCGACGTCCGGCGTCTGCGCTGACACCGTCAGTTCACCCTCGGTGAACGAGAGTCTCAACGGCGCGTTCTTCTGCGCCATCAGGCTGATGCGGCGCACCACGGTCAGCAGCTCCTCGGTGCTGATGGTCAGCTCGTGCTCGAACTGGTCGGGCAGCAGCTGACGGTAGTTCGGGAACTGACCATCGATCAGTCGTGACGAGAGCGTCGTCGCACCGACCGAGAAGACGACCTGGTTGGTGCGCACGCCAATCGTTATCTGGTCCGTGTCGGGGCCTACGATCCGCCCGAGCTCTTCGAGCGCCCGCGCCGGGACATTGGCTTCGAAACCCTCTGCGAGCGCCTCGCTCAGCGGCGTTTCCTTGACGCTCAGGCGATAGGAGTCGGTGGCCACCATTCGCAGCTCGGCGGCCTCTGCCGACACGAGGACCCCGGTCAGGATCGGGCGCGTCTCGTCGCGTGAGGCCGAACGTGAAACGCGGGCGATCGTCTCGGTGAAGGCCTGCGCGGGCATCGCGACCTGCCGGTCACCGCCCGGCTCGGGGAGCACCGGGAAGTCATCCGCGCGCAGCGTGCGCAGGTGGAACCGCGCCGTGCCCGCGACGAGCTCCACGTCCTGCTGCTCGGTTCGAAGCTCGAGTGAGACCGAGTCACCGGGCAGCTGGCGAGCGACCTCGAGCAGCAGGCGCGCAGGGAGAACAGCTTCGCCCGGCCGCACGACCTCGGCGACCAGCTGGACCCGCAACCCGATCTCCATGTCAGTGGCACGGAGCTCGACACCTGGGCCGGCGGCAACCATCTGGACCCCGGAAAGCGCTTGAATCGCGCTGCGCGTCGAAGCGACGCGGGCGACCGTCTGCAGTGTCGACAGCAGCTCGGCTGTTGAGGTTTCGATCTTCATCGGGTGAACCTTCTAGAAGAAGTCAGGAGTAGTAAGGGCTGTGTGAATGTTGATTTGGCTTTGAACCTGCGGAAGGAGCGGGAAGAGCACGCACAGACATCGCTCACGGCAGCGCAATGAGTCTGTCAGTCGCTGCGGTCGTCCATCACGTCGGTGAGCCTTGTCGACAGCTCCCTGACGATTGTCGAAGCCTCCTGGTCAGTGGCGACGCGCTCGACAGTCCGACGGCAAGCGTGAAGGACGGTGGTGTGGCCGCGACCCCCGAAACCCGCTCCGATCACGGGCAGGCTCGCGGTGGTGTGCTCGCGCGCGAGATACATGGCGACCTGTCGCGGCCACACGAAGCGAGCGGCCTTGCTGGGGGAGAGCAGCTCGTCGCGGGTGATCCCGAAGGCGGCGCAGGTCGCGCTCTGAACGGACTCGATGGTGACGCGCGCTCTGCCTGGCTGCGGCGCGTCAGATGGGAATAGGTCGTCGAGGACGCGTGCCGCCAATGCCTCGTCCGGCTCTCCGCCGGTGAGTGACGCGAAGGCAACGACCCGGATGAGCGCACCCTCGAGGGTGCGTAGGTTCGTCCGTACCCGCTGGGCGATCGTCTCAAGCACGGCGTTGCTGGGCATCGGGAGGCCATCGTGAGTCGCGCGCTTGCGAAGCACCGCAACACGCGTGGCCATGTCAGGCGCGTCGATCTGCGCGACCAGTCCAGACTCGAAGCGGTCACGGAGGCGCTCGTGCAGGCCCTGGAGGTCGCGTGGGGTGCGGTCAGAGGTGAGCATCACCTGGGCGCCGGCGTCCCGCAGCGCATTGAAAGTGTGGAAGAACTCCTCTTCGGTGCGTGTCTTCGACATCAGGAACTGGACGTCGTCGACGAGCAGCACGTCGTTCGCGCGGTAGCGAGCCTTGAAGGTTGCCATCCCGCCGCCCTTCACCGCGCCCACGAACTCGTTGACGAACGCCTCCGCCGTGGTGAGTCGCACACGAAGGGAGGGCTCGTGACGCTGAAGGTAGTCGGCGACGGAGTGCAGCAGATGCGTCTTGCCGACTCCCGGTGGGCCGCAGAGGAACAGCGGGTTGTATGCGGTGCCGGGGTTCTCGGACACGGCGAGCGCGGCGGCGTGGGCGAAACGGTTGCTCTCGCCGAGGACGAACTGGTCGAAGCAGAGCTTCGGGTTCGGCGCGGTGTCGAGGGGTGCCGTGGGTGCGAACCGTCGCGCAGCGTCCGGGCCGCCCTCCTCGCGGCCCGTGACGATCGTGATCCCCACCTCCGGGCCGAGGATCTTCCCGACGCTTGCCGCGATGACCCGCCCATAGCGGTCGGCGACCCATGCGCGGGTCTCGATGGGCGCTCGCAGAAGCAGCGACCGCCCGTCGAAATTGGCGACTTTCAGCGGCGCGAGCCAGACCTCGTAGTCCGATGCCCCGACGGCATCGCGGAGGTCCGCGGCGATCCGTGTCCAGAGTGTGTTGAGGGGATCCAGGGTCATGTGCGCGCTCGGTCCGGCGGTGCTGTTTGGCGCGCTAGAACGAGCAGCGGCCCCACACTGGGGCCGACGCGAGCCACGCTAGCAGAGGGTTCAGGGGCATCCCGCGTCTGTCTTGCGACCCAGGGCGCGGACCTCGCAAATCGCGAGGAATCGCTCGGTGGCTATCATCCCGGGCCCTCCGATCTGGATCGTCATGAAGCGCACCTATCAGCCCAAGAAGCGCAAGCGCGCCCGCGCCCACGGATTCCGTGAGCGCATGAGCACCCGCGCCGGCCGCGCGGTCCTCAAGCGCCGCCGCGACAAGGGCCGCAAGCGGCTTACCGTCTGACGGTGGACGAGCGGCCGCGCTCGCCCACGCGAAGCACGAAACGCGGGCGTCTCTCGCGAAGCGCCGAGTTCGAACGCGTGTACCGCCAGGGGCGTTCCTATGGCAACCGCTACTTCGTCCTACACGCGTTCCCGCGCGGGGGAAGCGGTGAGCTGACCGACGGTCCGCGTCTGGGCCTGAGCGTCTCCCGCAAGGTCGGCGGGGCGGTCGAACGCAACGTGGTGAAGCGCCTGGTGCGCGAGGCGTTCCCGGAGCTCAGCGCGTCGTTCCCGCCGGACGTGGACGTGGTCGTGGTAGCCCGCCCCGATGCTCGCGCGCTGGCTGAACGCGACGGTCTCGCCGGTGTGAGCGCAGCCCTGGCCGAGCTTGCGGCCAGGGCCTCCGGGGGATCTCGGTGATCCGCGCCTCCCTGCGAACGCTCGTGCTGCTCCCGGTCCGGTTCTACCAGGGGGTGATCTCCCCGGGCCTGCCGCGGCGCTGCAAGTACGAGCCGACGTGCTCGGCATACGCCGCGCAGGCGATCGGTCAGTACGGCATACTGCGCGGGCTTGTGCTCGGGGGCTGGCGCTTGCTGCGCTGCAACCCCTTCAGCCACGGCGGCTTCGATCCCGTGGAAGCGCAGCGCCTCTTCCGTTCACGCCCGACCACGGACCCCGACCTTGCTCGCTGACCTGCGATGACTCCAGTCCTCGCGAACATCTTCCAGCCGCTGATCGACGTCTTCGATCACGTCATGGTGTTCTTCCATGACGCGGTCGGCCTCACCTGGGGCATGTCGATCATCGCTCTCACCGTTGCGGTGCGCACCGTGCTGCTGCCGCTGACGATCAAGCAGTTCAAGTCGATGGCGCGCCTGCAGCAGCTCGCCCCGGAGATGAAGGCGCTGCAGGTGAAGTACAAGGAGGACAAGCAGCGCCTGCAGCAGGAGACGATGAAGTTCTACCGGGAGAATCAGGTCAACCCGCTCGGGTCGTGCCTGCCGCTCGTGCTCCAGATCCCGGTCTTCATCGCGCTCTTCTACATGCTGCGCAAGGACCTGAAGATCGACATCTGCGGCCCCGAGAGCCGCATCAAAGAAGTCGGCGAGGTCGCCAAGACGGGTTGCGACCAGGTCATCCCCGGCTCCGCGGACTTCCTGTTCATCCCGGACCTCACGGTCGCGGCCACGGGGGGCGTCCTCGCCGCGCTGCTCGTGCTCTACGTCGTCTCACAGCTCTTCTCGAGCGTGCTGATGTCGGTCACAACGGACAAGACGCAGCGCACGATCATGTTGGCTCTGCCCTTCGTGTTCGTGTTCTTCGTCAGCTCGTTCCCCGCTGGGCTGCTCGTCTACTGGATCACGACGAACCTCTGGACGGTCGGCCAGCAGATGTTCGTGCGCAAGGCGCTCGGCCAACCGATGCCGTGGGTCCTACGCCGCGAGGCCGCGGTGGCGAAAGCCGAGGGCAGGCCGGCTCCATCTCCGTTCGGGGGCCTGGGATCGGCGTCGAAGGCTCCCAGCTCGGCGCCGGCGGTGGCCCCGCCGCCCCCTCCGCGGCGCAAGAAGAAGCGATCGGGGCGCCGGCGATGAGCGGAGTCGACCAGATGCAGGACCTGCTCGAGCGGATCGTCGACGCGCTCGGCGTCGACGGACGCGTCGTCATGGAAGACGACGGCGAGACGCTGACCGGGACGATCGAGGGCGAGTCGCTCGGGCTGCTGATCGGGCACCACGGGCAGACGATCGACGCTATCCAGCACCTCGCGGCTCGCGTCGTGCCGCGCGACGGCCCGGAAAGCGACCGCCGTCGGGTCGTGGTCGACGCCGATGGCTACCGCGCGCGTCGGCGTGATGCGCTCGAACACCAGGCGGACGATGCGGCGGATGACGCTGTGCGCGCGGATCGCGAGGTGGCCTTGGACCCCATGAGCCCCGCCGAGCGGCGAATCGTCCACGAGCACCTCCGCGACCGTGAGGACGTCGAGACGCACAGCGAGGGCGAGGGCGCCGAGCGCCGACTGGTCGTCTCGCCCGCGGGCTGACGCGTTTCCCGCACCGTCGTCACCGTTTCACGGGAAACGCCTTGACGTTCCGGACGGGCTCGTAGGATCGATCGCGTGGAAGTCGCGTGTCGCCTCGATTCGCTGGCCGAGCAGTACGCGCTGCCTGCCGGCGCCGCGGACCAGCTGGCGGTCCTGCTCGGGCTCGTCGCCGCATCGCCGCACGGTCTGACTGCCGTGCGTGAGCCGGAAAAGGCTGTCGAGGTCCACGTCGCGGACTCCCTGGCCGGGCTTCAGATCCCTGCTGTCGCCGCCGCCGACGCTATCGCCGACCTCGGTTCCGGTGCCGGGTTCCCGGGGCTGGTGTTGGCGGCCGCACTCCCCGAAACAGCCGTCACCCTCGTCGAGAGCGTGGCCAAGAAGGCGGCGTTCCTGCGCGAGGCCGTCGCCGAGCTCGGCCTCTCCAATGCCGCCGTCGTGGCGGATCGCGCGGAGGCTTGGGATCTCGGTCGCGGATCACAGGCGGTGGTCACGGCGCGCGCACTCGCACCGCTCACCGCGCTTGTCGAGTACGCCGCGCCGCTGCTGCGCGTCGGCGGCTCGCTCGTGGCCTGGAAGGGCCCGGGCGCCACGGAGGAGGAGACCGACGGTGCGGCCGCGGCGCTCCGCCTGGGAATGTCGCCTCCCGAGGCCGTCCCCGTAGCCGAGGGTGCCGTCACGGGAGTCGGCGAGCGGTACCTGTACGTCAGCTTGAAGCTCAGCACCACGCCGTCCGGGTTTCCGCGGCGCGCCGGAATGGCCCGCAAAAGGCCCATTCAAGCCTGAGGGCGAGCCTTAGACATGGTTCGCCTCCGAACTGGGGCCCGCGCTCCGACCGAACCCGCCGGTAGCTTGGCGGTCGATGGGAACGATCTACGCGTTCGCCAACCAGAAGGGCGGCGTCGGAAAGACAACCACGGCGGTCAACGTCGCGGCCTGCATCGCGGAGGCCGGCTATCCGACGATCCTCGTCGACGTCGACCCGCAGGCGAACGCGACGGTCGGACTGGGTCTGCCCAAGCTGGGCGAGCCCAGCCTCTACGACGTCCTCACCGGCGACGTGCTCGCGACCGACGCTCTGGTCACGACGACGATCCCGGGCCTTCGCGTGCTGCCCGCGCACCCCGACCTCGCCGCGTCGTCCGTCGAGCTGCCCCGTCAGCCGGGATCCGAGACGCGCCTGCGTGACGCGCTGGCGCCGCTGCGTGACGAGGCGTCGTACGTCCTCCTCGACTGTCCGCCTTCGCTCGGCCCGCTGACGATCAACGCTCTCGTCGCGGCCGACCGCGTGATCGTCCCGGTCCAGACCGAGTACTTCGCGCTGGAAGGCCTCGCCGGCCTTCTCGACACGCTGGCGCTCGTGCAGCGTGAGCTCAACCCGCGGCTCGTCATAGCCGGGATGCTGCTCACGATGCACGACGGCCGCACGCGGCTGGGCCGCGACGTCGAGGCAGAGGTCCGTACGCATTTCCCGGACCTGGTGTTCGACACGGTGATCCCGCGGAACGTCCGCGTCGGTGAGGCGCCGAGCTTCGGACGTCCCGTAATCCATCACGATCCCCATTGCGCCGGCGCTGACGCGTACTTCGCGCTTGCCAAGGAGGTGGCCGCTCGTGGCTGAGAAGGGAATCGGACGCGGACTGGCGGCGATCCTCCAGGTGTCCGGCCAGCACGGCGATCGCGCCGAGCTGCGTGACATCGCGATCGAGCTCGTAGAGCCGAGCCCCAACCAGCCTCGCCGGCGGTTCGACGACGAGACGCTGCAGGCGCTCGCCGGGTCGCTGACCGAGCACGGCATCCTTCAGCCGATCCTGGTGCGCCCCCAGGCCGGCGGGCGCTACGAGCTCGTCGCCGGCGAGCGTCGCTGGAGGGCGGCGAAGCTCGCCGGGCTGGACGTCGTCCCCGCGATCGTGGAGCGCCGCGACGACGGCTCGTCGCTGGAGGCGGCGATCATCGAGAACATGGTCCGCGAGGACCTCAATCCGGTCGAGGAGGCGCGTGCCGTGGCGGCGCTCGTGGAGGAGCTCGGCCTGACGCGTGAAGACGTGGGGCGGCGCGTCGGACGCAGCCGTGTCGCCATCTCCAACCTTCTGCGAATCCTCGACCTGCCGGACGACGTGCTCACGCTGCTCGAGGACGGCAGACTCAGCGAGGGTCACGGCCGCGCGATCCTGCTGGCAGAGGATCAGGGCGACCGCCGACGCCTCGCCCGCGACGCCGCGAACGGCGGCTGGTCCGTGCGGGTGACGGAGGACCGCGCGCGCGCAGCCAACGTCGCAGCCGGCTCCGAAACGCGGTCGCGGGGCGTCCGGCCGACGAGCGGCGGCGCGATGCACCCTGACCAGCGGGCGGCCTGCGCGGAGATCGCCGAGACGCTCGGCCGCGCGCTCGGCCGCGACATCCGCGTGCGTCCGCGCGGCACCGGCTACAAGGTCGAGATCGTCCTCGACGATGCCGCCGAAGCGGATGCGATCGCCCGTCGCGTGTGGGCGCCGCAGGCCGTCTGAGACCGCGTCCCGGACGGCCCGCACGCCGTCCGCTCAGACGCCTGCCCCGCGCTACACTCGGCGACCGCGCGGGCGATTAGCTCAGTTGGTTAGAGCGCTTCTCTGATAAGGAAGAGGTCCCAGGTTCGAATCCTGGATCGCCCATCGTCTGTTTGCAGCGATTCCTTGGGAGCCGCCTTCGGGCGGCTCTTCTTCGAGGTACGAGACGGGTACGTGCTCGCCCGCGCTCGGCGGATCTGCTCCTCGGCGGAGACGCGATCCTCAGGTCCGAGCTCGGCGAACACGTGGGCGTAGGTCGAGAGCGTCATGGTCGGCGCGTGTCCTGCCTGTTGAGCGACGTCGACGACGCTGCGGCCCTCGTGGATGAGCAGCGAGACGAAGCTGTGGCGCAGGTCGTACGGTCGCGTCGTCGTGAGTCCCAGTTCTTTCGCGGTCGCCGCGTAGACCCTCCGTCGCCAGTTCTGCCAGGCAGTGCGACTCCATGGCGTTCCGTCGCCGGCCGGAAACACGAGGGCATCATCGCCGGGGCGGCCACAGGCAAGGTGCCACTCGGAGAGGTCCTGGGCGAGCGGTGCGAGCAGCGGGACGGTTCTACTGCGGCCCGTCTTGGTGCTCCCGATCTCACCGAGCGAGATGGCGCCATCGACGAGCAATGCGTTGCGACCGACGTGGCGCCAGGACAGCGCGAGCGCTTCACCGGGGCGCAGGCCCGCGTAGGCGAGCACCGACACGAGCGTCGCGTCGCGCTGGCCCCCGCGCTGAAGCAGGTGCGCACGCAAGCTCTCGACAACGGCGGGCGGCAAGGGGGTGATGGCGCATCGGCGCTTCGGTGCCGGCTTGCGCACGGTGCTTGCCGGATTGCCTGGGATGCGTCCCCATTCGACCGCTCGCTGCAGGACGCCGTGAAGGAGCGTGAGCGTCTTGCGCACCGACGCGGGCCCGACGCCGTCCGCCTCCAGGTCGGCGCGGAACTCGCGCAGCCGCTCGCCGTCGAGCGTGCGCAGGCTGAGTCCGCCGAGCCGCGGTAGGACGTGTGTGTCCCACAGCGCCGCGTACGTCTCGCGCGTCGTTGCCGCGAGGTTCGGCTCGGCGTGGAGGCGCCACCACTCCCGCCCGAATTCGGCCACCGTCTGCTTGCCGGCGTCCAGGTGCCCGAGCTCGCGCGTGCGCTTGAGACGCCGAACTTCGGCGTCGAAGGCCTCGGCGTCTCGCTTGCGCCCGAGCACCTTGGAGCGGTTGCGGCCCTGCTCGTCGCGCCAGCGCACACGCCAGACGGCGCCTGTCGCTCGCTGGACTCGCTCAATGCTCATGCTGCCTCCGTGCCGTCGCCCTCGCGCATCAGGGCTCGGAAGCTACCGGCTGCTTCCGGGGCGCGGGAGGGCTTGCGCAGTTCCTTTACGAAGTTCGCTGGCGCCGGCTGAACGAGTGAGGACGCGAGCCAGGCGTCGAGGTCCTCGCCGCGGACGCGCAGCCGGTTGCACAGTCGCATCGCCGGCAGCTCGCCACGACGAATCGCGTCGTAGACCGCGCGGCGCGAGAGTCCGCAACGGCGGGCAACGGCCTCGGGTGTCAGCAGCGGCTCGGTCACGGGCGCGGCGAGGACTCGCGGAAACGCAGATGCGGGAGATGGCGACCTCGTAGCCGGCCCACCGTCTCGACCCGATGCGCCGAGGCGACCTCGACGATCTGCGCGTCGCGTGCCATGAAGGGCATCTCGCCCTCGCCCTCGCCCCGCTCCGCCCCACTTCCGCTCGTGCCGTCCATGCTGCGCGTCTCGGCGCGCGTGCCCAACACTGTTGCTCGGCAGGACCGAGGTCCAGTCCACATGCCATTGACGCGCCCGAGACAAGTCCGAAACCGCTGCGACGACCGTCATCCGCGCTCGGGCAGGGCTCAGGCACCGCTCAGGCAGGGCTCGGGCAGAGCTCGGGCAGAGCGGCCCGCGCCGAACGCACAGAACACGACGATTTGGAGGGGATTCGCGCGAGGTGTCCTGGTGGACACCTCGCGCTCCACGATGTTCCACGCTCGGTCTCGCACGGGCACCACCGGCCGGCCCGCCTTCGGCGTGCCTCTCGCTGCGCTCGCCGTGCCGCCCGGCGAGAAGGTCCCGAGGGACCCCGGCCGGCCCCTTGCGGGGCCGGCATCACGCCGCTGCGCGGCGCCCGACGGCTGGCGCCGTCCCAGCGGCCTAGCGGCCACCATCCAGTCCCACGGGACCAACAGCGACATCCGCACGGCCCGTACAACTCTACGCAGAGTCGAGTCAGTCGTTGCACGGGGTCCGGTAAGAGGACTAGGTTCGCAAGCCCGTGGAAGCGACGGTCAAGCCCACCCCTGAGCGGTTGACCGCCGCCGATCTCGTACCGGATCGCGCGCTCGTCAAGGGTGACGTCGACCGGTTCAATCACGCAGCGATCGCCGGGCGGGTTGCCGACCTCGTCACGTGTACGAGCACGCCGGCCAACATCGCGCTGTTCGGACCGTGGGGCTCAGGCAAGTCAAGCCTCTACGAGCTGATTCGTCGCGACCTCCCAGCCAGCGCCAAGCCGGTCCGGTACGACGCGTGGAAGTTCGCTGGAGCCTCGCTTCGTCGCAACTTCATTTCGCACGTCGCTAACGAACTCGGCTTCACCGAGGAGAGCGGTTGCGGCGAGTTCCACAAGGGCCTGTACCAGTCCCGCAGAACCGTCGAGTTCTCCATCAACGATCTCGACCGCGAGCATCTCGTGGGGCCGGCAAAGCTGATGGCCGGCGTCTTCGGAAGCGTGCTCGTCGCCCTTGCCGTTCTCGTGGGGGCCGCGTCAGTGTTCACCCGAGAGGACTTCTTCGGGCAGGCGGCCGACACGCTCCCGTCGATCCTTGCCTCGACTTTCGTCATCGCGGTCGTCATCGCCGTCCTTAATGCTCTATTGGCGGGCGCGAAAGCCGATGTTGACCAGTCGAGCCCGGCAAGCGAGGAAGAGTTCTCCCGAACGTTCAGCAGGCTCGTCGAGCAGGCGCACGACAAGGCGAAGGTCGAGCGGATCGTCGTCTTCGTGGATGAGCTGGACCGCTGCTCGGCCGCGGATGTCGTCGAGACCTTGAGCGCTATCAAGACCTTCCTAGACCAGGACGGATGCGTCTTCATCGTGGCTGCCGACCGAGCGGTCGTGGAGCGCGCGCTTAACGAGCTGCCGCAAGCGACACCGTATGACGAGGAGAATCCGTACTACAGCTCCGCGAGTTCGTTCATCGACAAGGTGTTCCAGCATCAGGTCGTGCTCCCCCCGCTCCGGGGTCGACGTCTCACTCGCTACGCGCGAGACCTGGTGGCGGACAGCGACGGTGTCTGGCGGGAGCTCCGTGAGGCACCCGAGCCACGTTCTGTAGATCGCGTGATGTACGCCCTCATTCCGTCGCACGTGCGATCGCCCCGGCGCGTAAAGGTCCTCCTCAACAACTTCGCCACGAACGTCCGGATCGCGGAGGCACGAGGGATCGAGTGGAAACCGAGAGCGCGCGAGATCGCCAAGCTGACGGTGCTTGAGACGGAGTTTCCAGTACTCGCGGCGGACCTTCACCACGAGCGCCGGCTCCCGAGCTTCATTCTAGATCCGCCGGCTACGCCGTCGGCAAAGCTCGAACGGCTGCTCAAGAAGCACCGGCTCAGGGCCGCGTCCGGATCTGACCTCGGCGAGCAGATTCCCGACCCCGTCATCGCTGAGGCGGCGGGCGACGACCGTGCTCGGCTCGGTCAGTCGGAACGCCGCCACCTCCAGCGGTACCTGGAGCGCGTGGGTGCGGCTGGCGTCCCCGATCCAGGGCGAGATCTCCTGTACTTGGAGCCGGCGGGCGCTGCTGTGGATCTCGACGATCCGCGCCTCGGGGAGATCCTTGAGGAGGAGGCACCGGAAGCGCCCGACAGAGTGATCGAAGCTCTTGGCACAGAGTCCGTGGACATCCGCCAGAAGGCCGCGCGCATACTCGCTGACATGGCCGACGACGAGTTCGGGGACGAGCGCGCGAACGTCATGACGGCGCTGATGGGAACGCTCGAAGGACTCGGAGAGGACGCGAGGCCGATCGCCCCGGAGCTCGTTTCCAGCGTGAGGGGCTTCGAGCAGGAGCAGGAGATGCGCGACGATCATCTCGTTGGTGCGCTCGCCCTCGGTCTTGCGGCTGGAAGCGGCCTTGAGGCTCGGTCACTCGTCGAGGACGTGCTGGCCAATGACCAGTTGTTTGCCGAGGCCGACCGGGTCCGTCAAGTCGCGGAGATGCTCGGCCGCATCCCGGAAGCCTGCAGGCCTCGCGTTTACGGTGCGGTTGGACGCTTCGTCGCGGCTGACGAGACCGTGCTGACAGACCCACTCTCCACCCTGTCGGGCGGGCTCTCGCGTGAGCTGCTGACGAACGCGGACGTGCGCGCAGGGGTTGGCGCGCATGTCGGGGCGATGACGGACGACGCGGCGGAGGAGTTCTACGACATCCTCTACGAGGCAGCCGAGGCTGGCCCTGATCCACTGGAGACCGGGCGTGCAATCCAGGACGACATCCTCGAACGCGGCGTGTACCGAGCAGCGGTCAGGGAACACGCGCAGCTCTTGTTGGCCCCGCTTGTCGGGACAGCAGCAGCGCAGACGACCGCACTACGCGCCCTCGCGATCGCTCCAGCCGCCGACTGGGCGTTCTGGAGTGACTACCTCGCGCCGCCTCCCACGGAGCCCGAAACCCAGGCAGGTATCGCTACACCGGTACTCATCGAGCGGCTGCCGGAGTTCGCAGGGCTGGCTGCTGCAGGCGACGATCGCGGTTCCGATCTCGTCACTGCGCTGGCCGCGTTCTTCTCCGCCGACGTTGATCCCGAGGTCGTGAGGGAGTCAGCCGAGCGGGCGCTGCAAGCTCGTGACTGGTGGGTGGACGCCTCGAGACGTGAGCAGCAAGCGGACGTTCACGCACTTCTCCGGCATGTCGCCGCAGCGCTACCGCGCCTCGCGGACATGCTCGACGACCTAATGCTCCAGGATCTGAGACGGGCGCCAGTGAGCCCGGGTGCCACTGAGGTGTACACCGGCTTCCGAACGATGGGCTCGCTCCTCGCCGCGCGGGCGCAGCCGTTGTTCGCCGATCTCGCGCCGCTCGGGGCCGGCCAGGGATCCCTGCTCACGAGCGCTCGCGCATCCCTGGCACGCGCCGCCTCAGCAGCGGGCGTCGATGAGGCGTTCGACATCGAGTTCGGCGACGTTGTTGCCGCAGCCAACGAGGGAAGCGACGATGCGGTCCTCGCTCTTGGATCGTGGTTCGCGCTCGATCCCTCCCTCACCGAAGTGATCGACCTCTTCGAGCAGGCAGCCGGCGCACGTCGGCCCGTCGCGCAGACCGCCAGCGAAAGGCTCGGACGGCTCACAGCCAAGGAGCGGACCTCGCTCGCCGAACAGCTCGTCGGAGCCGATTTCGACGCGCCCAAATGGCTTGAGCAGTTGCGCAAGTCCGGCGTAGACGAGGCGAAGGTTGTGCGCTTGATCGCGAAGCAGGTTGACGCCGCCAAGACCTCACCGCAGCGCGAAGCACTCGTCAAGCGGCTCCGCACGTTCGCCCCCGGTGAAGGCGCGGCCCAGCGCGAAGTGGCCCGAATCATTCTTGCCCTGCTCGGCACGGGGAAGAAGGTTGACTTCGAGATTGCTTTGAACGCCTCGCGAGCGCTCAAGAAAGGACACCGAGCGCAACAGGCTCTGACCGACGCCTTCAAGCAGGCCGTTGACGATCACGGCAAGCCGATCCCGCCCGACGCAGCCAAAGCCCTCAGCGCGGCAGGCGTCAAGCTCCCCCAGAAGAGCCTCTCCATCAACGCGCGCAAGGTTCTCGGGTTCCTGACGGGCCGGAAGTAGCGTCGTACTGACTCCCAGGTTCGAATCCGGGACCGCCCATCCCTCGCCGTGCAGGGGTTCTTCGCGGGCCGCCTCCGCGCGACCCAGGCGCGACTCAGCTTGCGTCCTCGTCCCGATCGATCCTGCGCAGCCCCGTTTCGCGGGCGCGGGCGCGCTGGAGCTGGCGTCTTGCGGCGGATCGCGTCGCAGCGTCCACCTCCGCTAGCTTCTCGGACAGGGCGATCGCGGCTTCGAGAACGGCCACTGTCTCCCTCGCGTGCACAAGCGCCCAGGGCCGGTTCGGCGCCTGCTTACGGTCCCTATCGGGACGCTCGATCAGACCCAGCTCCTGAAGCCGGTCGAGCCGTCGGTTCGCCGTGGGTTGGGCGGCCCGCGCCCGGCGAACGAGGTCGGCCTCTGTCGCTGGCCCATCCGCCAAGAGGGCGAGAAACGACGCCCCCGGGTTCTCTAGCGAGTCGAGCATCTCCCGGGTGTTCCGGTCGAGCGGTGCCATCACCTGTGGGGTCTACTATCCATTCCTGAATACTGATGACTGAGCGGGGGCAAGAACACGGCGTGCACGACCTATTGCAAGGGATGGCGCGCCCGACGTTCCTCGATCTGTTCAGCGGCGCCGGAGGACTCTCGCTCGGTCTCTCTCGCGCTGGTTGGGTCCCGCTATTGGCGGCGGACCTCTGGCCCGATGCCGTTCGCACCTACCGCAGGAACTTCACGGACCACCAGAGCGTCAACGAGGACATCCGAGACCTGAGCGCGACCCGGCTTGCTGCGCTCCTTCGCGACCGCCCGACGTGGGTAGTCGGCGGCCCGCCGTGCCAAGGCTTCTCTACGGTCGGGAAGCGCCAGCGCGAGGACCCTCGCAACCAGCTTGTGCGCGAGTTCCGTCGGGTGGTCCGGGACATCGAGCCAGAGGGCTTCGTCATCGAGAACGTGCTCGGCCTCAAGGACATGAGGTTCCAAGACACCGTCGCAGAGCTCTTCGAGGACCTCGGGTACACAGTGTCGTTCCATGTGGTCCGGGCGGCCGACTTCGGGGTTCCACAGCTCCGCCGGCGCGTGGTCTTCGTCGGGCACCGCGATCAGGGCTACCTCCACGCTCCGACGCCGTCACACACGGAATCGGACTACCTGACGGTGTGGGACGCCATCGGCGATCTGCCGCCACTCGGGCCTGGACAGACGGCGACGCACTACGACCGTCCGCCGCTCACGAACTACCAGCACCTCATGCGCGAGGGCTCGGGGTCGCTCCAGGGGCACACCGTGAGCAATCACCCACCGCACCTCGTCGAGGCGATCTCGTTCATACCGGACGGCGGCAACCGGAGGTCGATCCCTCCCTCGCATCAGCCGAAGAGCGGGTTTCATAACTCCTACTCGCGCCTGTCGAGCAAGCATCCCGCCGTGGCGGTCACGTCCAACCTCGGCAAGCCATCCGCGACCCGTTGCATCCATCCGTTCCAGCATCGCGGTCTGAGCACCCGCGAGGGCGCGCGTCTTCAGAGCTTCCCCGATCGGTTCCACTTCGAGGCCGGCGTCACATCACAGCGCCTGCAGGTGGCAAACGCCGTACCTCCGCTGCTAGGCCGCGCGCTGGGCACCTGGCTCGAGGATCCGCGAAGCTGGGGGGCAGCGCCGGCGTCCGTCCAGCAGCAGCTCGCGCTCGACGGAGGTTGTCCGGATCGTCGTGGAACTTCGGCGGCGATCCCGGTGGGTTGACGGTCAGACGGTAACGGGCTCGGCGATGTCCTGACGGACCTGGTCCTTCGCGGCGGCGGTGAGGGCGTGACGCTCGATCGCGACGACGAGCTTGGCAAGGTCGCGGTAGCCGATGATCGAGGTTGTCCCGACCGTCGTGGAACTTCGCGCCGGCGGTCGTTTGAGTGAATTCTCTCAGACGGTGGAAGCGGCGACCTCCGGCGTCGCGGTCGCGATGGTCGTGTGAACGGGCCCGGTCGGGCGT